>Ga0255055_10000117_pt1 | contig 57961 bp, 55 predicted proteins | sample JV7_2_27_MG_FD_188633 | JGI IMG/M metagenome (GOLD analysis project Ga0255055, IMG submission 188633) | Seawater microbial communities from Jervis Inlet, British Columbia, Canada - JV7_2_27 | ecosystem: Environmental > Aquatic > Marine > Inlet | place: Canada: British Columbia | collected... | reverse complement strand
CGAAGAGGCCGCCAGCACCGGTTGACAGGACGGACTGCCATTGATCCGGGTTATCAGAGCGGGGGTGCTCTTCCGAGACTCGCCGGGACGCCCGCGAGGCATTGAGATCCTCCCCGACACCACACTGTGACGACCCGGCGTGCTGTCCGGTCCCCTGGGCGCTGTTGCGTCGGTACGGATGAACGGTCTTCGCATCGCAGCGCTGCAATCCGACAAGCGATGGCCGGACGCCGTCAACAGCCAGTGGCTTGCCTCGTGGGGCACGGTGCCGTCGAGGTGGGCGCAATAGAACTCCTCGACCTCTCGGAATCACTCGACATCACCCAGCGGTACTGGAGGCGGACCGGCCTGACCGGCGCCGAATGCGAGCAGCAGCTCGGAGACTGGGACCGATTCGCCGGCCGAATGTTGCGTGGCTGAAGGACGTAGCCGATGGCGAAGTCGTCGTAGGCAATCCTGCGAGGCCATTGCAGGCGAAGACTGGTTGAAGTCGCTGACCTCTGGCAGTGTCCGCACATAACGGCACCTATGCGCTACCTCGACTCAGGGCGCAGGCCGCCCATATTGAATCTCGTATGTCAAGGAGCTAGTGGTCCGTCGCAGATTTGATGACGTGGTCTCCTGCCGGGCGAGCCCCGCGACGGCGGAGTTCACGTGGCCGCCCGCCCGGGTCACCAATTGACCGACAGACCACTAGTGGGTTAGTCGTTTTCGAGCATCCTCTTCAGGTCTTCGTGGCTGTCTACCAACTCCTTGGCTGCCTGCCTGCGTACGACCAGTGGCACGAGCAGCTTGCCGATTCCGTGGCCCTCGAAGTCGAGTTCCATGGTGAACCGGGTGCGGGCACCGTCGTCGAGCGGTTCGAATCTGCCTTTCCCGAGTGCCCGAACCGGGCCATCGAGCACCCGGAACGAGTAGCTTCTCGGCGAGTCGTATTCGGTGTACTCGCTCGTCATCGTCTGCTCTCGTCCCCCCATCCGGCGCGTCATAACCAACCTGGAGCCCTCTTGCAACGGACCGCTGTCTTCAGCATGGGCGCTCACAACCGCGGCCTGCCATTCGTTGAAACGAGACGGGTCGGTCACGTAGGCGAACACCTCGTCTGGTCGCCGGTCGATCTCGACGCTGTGCACGATCGCTGCCATACAGCACTCCTCTGGTCATGACCCGGGGGCGGATCTGGTCAACTGTACGCGCGTATCGTCAGCGGTGACGAGAGCCTGACCCGCCCATATCGGCACCTATGGGCGGTTTCGTAGTCTTGTTGACAGGAGTTTGGTTGAGGTCGTTCTGGTCGTGAGGTTTGGGATCGGGCTACGTTGCTACCTATGAGTGTCGATTCGTATTCGATACCGGACGAAATCACTTCTGCGGACTTGGTCGACGCGATCTGTCGATAGGCCCTCGTAGCTCAGGGGATAGAGCACCGGTTTCCTAAACCGGGTGTCGCAGGTTCGAATCCTGCCGAGGGCGCCGGCCGATCTACCTGCCCGGCTGAGCGTCCGACGAGCCAAGAGGCACAGCAGCGTGCCCGACGACGCGCCAACCGTCGAGTCGACCGCCACTCAGATCGACGAGATCGTCCATCGGCTCGAGAGACCATGCATCATCCAGACGACCGGCCACGGCTGCGTCTACGACGATGTCCCCTCGAGCTGATGCCATCGACAGGTCGGTCGCAACGTTCAACGGGACGCCCCACACCGTGAATGCCATGCGATCCGCGCCGACGATTCCCTGGACAACCTGTCCGGCGGAGACTCCCACACGACACGTAACCGGGACATCGAGCTCGTCGGCGAGTTCGCCGATGCTTCGTTGCACTTCGGAGGCGAACGCAACACCTTTGTTTGCCTCCGGTGCTTCAACGTCGAGGCCGAGGGCGAACACATACTGTGTCGTGGATGAGTGCAGCACCTCAACGCCGCGCTCTCTCGCTAGGCCTGTGAGCCGTCTTGCGATATTGACGGTCCGTTCGGCGAGAGAGTCCTGACCAACGGGGTCACTCGACAAGGGATCACCCACAGTCACAACGACAATCGTCGCGTGTCGCAGCTCCTGACGCAATGTCGTTGTCGCGTCTCCTCCCATGATCTGCTCAGCGAGCTGTTGCGGCATGGCTGCCAGCAGGAGTTCGGTGGTCTCAGCGTCGGCTATGACCAGTGCGTGGTCCTGGACACGCATCACCTCGATGACCTCGTTCAATCGCTTCGAAACATCGTCGAACTCGTCCCTCCCGAAGATTGGGGCAGAAACGTCTGTGCTCCCGTGGCCAACAGCATCGGCCACGGCGACGAGATCACCGATCGGTCGCAGCATTCGCCGCGACGCCCAAACGGCGGCGATGGCAACGAGCGGAATCAGGATCACCGCCATGACGATCAGAAGGTTGATATAGCCCTGAAGGCCCGAATATGCCTCCTTCGTCGTGACAGCACCAACGACGACCCACTGACCATCTCCCACGTCGATCGACGCTGCAACCGTTACGGTTTCTCGACCGAGGTAGTCGATTGCCGTTCCGCTGAAGGACCCTGTTGCGAGCGCCCCCTCGACAGCATCTGTTACCACTGGCTGTGTGAGCACCGACGTTCGCCGCGTCGCGACGTCTTGGGCGACGGCCTCACCGTTCACCGTCGACGTCTCACCGAGAAAGGCCTCGGGGTCCTCGAGCCACAAACGCGAGTCGGTGCGCAGTGTCAGGTCATCGCCGACAAGGTAGGTCTCTCCTGTCTCGCCCAGGCCCGCATTCACCCAATCGAAGTCGTTGGTGACAAGTGCGGTGAGAACCGCTGCCGGAATCTCGATGAGCAGAGAACCGATGACCGACTCGCCGTCCGAGACCGAGCTCACGATGAAGGTTGTTGGGGCATAGAGAGCCGGTGCGTAGAACTCCAGGTCGGTGGCACGCACCTCGCCGACGCCTATGTCCGAACCCACGTCCAGTGCAGCGTGGGCGAGCACAGAGTCGCGATACGGTCCAGCAACCAAGTTCGTTCCAATGTCAATGTTCTTGTCGACTGAATACACCACCGTGCCGTCGAGGTTCACGAGGATCAGATCGCCGATATTCGATCCGGCGACTATGGAGCGAAGGAAGGGGTGGTATTTCGCGTGCTCGTCAGAGTACGTCGAACCATCGTCCGCTCGATCGAGTTCCGATCGAGCGTCATTCGGGTTCTGTGCGATGTACCAATACTGCAGATAGCGTGCTTGGGCGGATTCAGGCATCAATTCGGCGGGAACTGGGTCGCCATCGGCTGCGGGAGCGTCCACCAGTTCGGCCTCGTATGCCGAAAGGAGATCTGCATCATGCGCAGCGTCCACGGTTGACGGCAGGTTCACATAGGCAGCGCTCAGACCCGTGAGAGCGTCCACTACACCTCGGTCGGCTGCCAACACCGCAGCAAGGCTGTCGAGGGCATCGAATCGTCCCTCCACCGAATCGAAGTTCGACGCGGCAACATCCGTCAGTTGATCTTCCGACACACCTTTCAGCACGTCTCTCGCCCACACCAGGTTGGTAATCCCAACGGCGAACACTGAGACGAGCGCAACACCGATCATGAAGAGGGCCACCAGGACACTTGCGCTGATCCCAGATCGCTTGCCTGCGGATGTTCCGGGAGACGTCACGAGTCCTCCGACCCCTCGGCGACATCGACCACTGTGTCGGTAACCGACGCTGCCTGTGGATCGTCGTGCGACGCCGACAATCGAGCCGAGCGGATGGCCACCAATTGACGCCATGCCGCAACCACGTCGGGATGGTCCGCAGCCAACGCGCCGGCCGCATGGCCTTCGATCACGAGCACCTCGCAATCGGTTGTTGCCACGACCCTGTGAGGGACACGGAGCCTTGCCGATGCGACCATATCCCCGACGATCCCTCCAGCTCCGATGTCGACCGAGGCTCTGGGGTCATCCGGGTTGACCATGCGGGCTGTTCCCTGCCAAATCAGGTACACATTCGGATCAGGCTGATCGAACGTCACAATCGATTCGCCTGCACGGAATCGCACGGCCTCCACACTCTTGGCAAGCTCGCCGAGAGCAGTTCGATCGACCGAAGCGAACTCGGACGAGAGGCTGAGTCTGTCGACAATCTCGTCCGTCGTCATCTCGGCATCTGCTGCCTCTTGGAGCGGGTCGTGGTGGTACAAGTCATACGCCGGACTCGGCAGCGGGACGCCCATGCGATTGGACTGGTACCACACGAGAGCACCGAAATCCGACTTCACCTGTGGCGCATCCTTGTAGTCGTCGATCCACATTTGAACGTCATAGCCCATGAGCGGATCATCGATCGGACCAACTCGGACGACAGGCTCTGGATCTGCGAGAACGTTCGGTGTCGCTTGGGCTGCGGCGAGCAACATCGCTCTCGCGCGCGTGGGTGGGTTCGAATATGCGACCTGCAAGGACACGACGACTCGGTGGAGTGGCGATGGCTTCGAATAATTCGTGATCGTTCCCTCTGAGAGCTTGTAGTTGGGGATTACGAAGACATCTCGATTTCTGTCCTGGATCTGCGACGTCCTCCAGCCAATATCGGTGACGACGCCCTCGATACCTCCATCGACGCTGATCCAGTCACCTGGTTCAAACGGCCTGTCGGAGAGGAGGAGCATGCCGGACGCCAGTCCGCTGAGCGTCGGCTGCAGAGCGAGAGACACGATCAGGGAAGTGACACCCAGCGCAGCGAACACACCCGAAATATCGATGTCCCACACGACGGAAACCAGAAGCCAGAAGGCGAAGACAATCACAAAGAGCTGCGGAACGATGTTGAGGAGTTTCGGGACGGATCGGACGCCGGGCGTCTGGGATCGCTCCCTCGCCCGAGCAAAGGCGTACCGGATCGCCTGAAGAGCGGCGATCGTGGCGGTAGCGACGACAACAGTCGAAAGGACCCGAGCCAGGAGAGACGTCTTGTCGATGTCGAACAGGCCTAAGGCGATGACGAGCGCCGTTGCGGCAGGGAGGAACAGGTTTCGCAGGGTTCCGAGTGGTTTCTCCAGCAGAGATCCGCGAAGCCGGAGCCTTTCCTGAAGTTCGCCGGCAAGGATGATGAGAATCGGAAGGGCGACGATGAAGACGATGGCCCACACGGTTACCGGGCCGTTGGCGGATTCGCTCATGTCGACGGTCCCTCGGTGCGTGACGTCGTCACTCGATAGGCGTCGAGCTCGCCGAGCCCCGCCGCATCGACCTGCACTGTTCCGACGGAGGTACGGTCTCTCGCTGCCTTTGTGATGAGGATCTCACCGTCTCGTGCTACCCGTGACAGCATCGACGCGTTGTCGACTGCCTCACCCCAGAGGTCATAGACGAGCCGTGTATCCCCGATCAGCCCGACGGTCACCGTGCCCGAGTCGATGCCGGCACGCATGGAAATCGGCAGATCGTTCTCTTGTCCATATCGCCCGAGCGCCTCGCGAAGCTGTGCCGTGAACGTCAGTGTTCGCTGCGCGTGATCGAGGTAGGGCGTTTCGGTCCCGCACACCGCGTAGTACCCGTCGCCGGTCATCTTGACTCGTTCGAGCCCGTTGAGATCCGCCAATGCGTCGGCTTCGTCGACAAACATGTTGATGACTTCTCTGCGACGATCGGGGGGCAGTTCTGCTGCGATCTCTGCCAGCCCCGAAATCGACACCGCCGCGACGGATGCTTGCTGGGAGGTTTCAACGAGCTGCCGGCTTCCCTCGTTGATGCGGTTCACTGCCGAGGGTGGAAGGAGGGCCCGCAGCGTCGCGACCTTGTTGGCAATGGCCCGCGTGGAGGCCGTTGTTCGTCGATCGAGCATGATGACCATCTCGTCGATCGACGCGGCGAGACTCCGGAACTCGCGAGCACCGGATTGAGGTATCGAAACTGAGGCGCCTCCCTCGGCTACGTGCTGGAGCGCGGCACTGATCCTGCGGAGAGGGCCGACGAACCAATCCGCCCAGGCAACGGCGATAAAGGTGACCAGGACGACGAACACAGCCGTGAGAACGACCGCTTGACGGTTGAGATCCGAAACGGGTTGGGCGAGTTCTCTGCGTCCGACTTCGGTGACCAAGAGCCAGTCGAACTCGGAAGGAACCTGACGGTAAGCCGTCACGACTTCTTCATCGAGATAATTGTCTCCCTCGACGACCCCTTCTGCCCCGGATAACCCACTCCGCACAGCCTCGGTGTCGATCGGCTGGAAGAGGACAGTCGTGTTCAGCGCTGCCATGCGGTTCAGATCGATATCGTCGATGTCGCCGATTTCCGCTACCCGGTCGAGATACTCGTTCGGATGTTCGACAAATGCACGGGAGATCGACCTCATCCGTCGATCCTGACCAACGAGGTAGACCTCACCCGTAGTGTCTCGACGTCCTTCACGCCATGCTCTCGTCATGAATTCGTTGATGCCGTCGGATGTGATCGCTACGGCCAGGACTCCGACCGACTCTCCGTTGTCGATCAATGGCGTGGCGAGGAATGCGATGGGTTCATCGAGGGCAGGCGAAAAAGCTGTGAAGTCCTCCACCACGAGGATCGGCTCGAGGGAGTCAGATGCGCTCCTGACTGCGCTCGCCAGCGCGCTCGAGGCGTAAGGCCCGCTGTCCAAGCTCGTCGCCAGGGTGTTGTCCTTCCCCACCGAATAGACGACCACGTGCTTCTCGGGCTCGACGAGATAGAGATCCGAATAGCCGAAGCGGTCGGCGGTCGCCCTCAAACCCGGATGGAATTCTCGATGAACTGTCGTCCACGTCGCTCCATCACCGGCGTCCGTCAACAGCGCCTTTTCGCCAAGCCCGAAGGGGTTTTGGGCGATCCAGATGGATTGCAGGTAGATGGTCCCCGGATCGGTGAACGATAACTCGGCCACGTCGACGGATTCCCCACGCACAGTCTCGAGGGCCGGCGCGAATACGCCCGCGTAGTACTCGAGGAGTGCCGCATCTTCATCCTCAACGTCCTCAGGGGTGAGGTCGGCGAGCTCGCCACCCCCCGCAGTGAATTCCATGGCGGCTTCGATCACCGTTTGGCTCGCACCGAGAATTCGCACTCCAGACTCGATCTCGACAACGTAATTGGCCAACTCGTTGGAAGTCGTATCGGCGTAGGCGTCGAGCCTCGTACGGATGAGATCATCGGTCGAATCACCGGCGTTGAGTTGGGCGATGACGACCGAAGCTACGAGCGGAACAAGGCTGACGAGGAGAACTGCAACGGCCAGACGCGTCGCCACCGACGTGTGCCTCGATAGCCACGTCGACTTGTCAACGGCGTCGTCGACTCCGACCGATTCCTCCGATGATTGTGCGCCCACGATCAGACCCTATACAGCCTGCAGGCACAGGCAGCAAAGCGATTGTTGCCGATTCGTCGAGGTTCCATCTCCATGTTGACGCCGTCCGTGCCTCTCCTTTGGGATGCAGCACCACCCAGGCCAGGTCACCGGAACGTGTCGAGGCGCTCCAGGTACGCAGCCTTGTCGGTATCGGAGAGCCAGGCGGCACGGAACGCGTTCCCGACGACCTGCAGGATCTCGTCTGAGCCAAGATCGGCCTCTCGCTGGATGGTCAACAAGTTCTCGGTCATGTAGCCGGGGAAGTACGCCGGATCGTCGGAGTTGATCGTCACGAGCATCCCCTCGTCGAGCATGGCCTTGATCACCGTTGACTTGGTGCCGTTTGTGACGTACGAGTTCGAGATGGGGCACACCGTGAGCGGGATCTGTCGCTCTCTGATCTCGGCCACGAGGTGCTCGTCATCGAGAGCGTTTATTCCGTGGTCGATCCGATCGACGCCGATGTCGTTCAAGCACTGCCAGATGTGATCGACCGAGTTCTCCTGGTCGACATCACAGTGCATCGTCAGCCGGTAACCCTGCGAACGCGCCTCGGCGAACACGTCGCGGAATTTGATCGGCGGGTTGTCCTTCTCGTCGGAGTCGAGCCCCACCCCGATGATCCACTCCCGGTAGTCCTTGGCCTGCTCGAGGGTCTCCTCGGCGGATGCCGCGCTCATGTCGCGCAGAAAGCACATGATGAGCTGGGAATGGATCCCGAGCTCGTCGCTTGCCTGCTCCTGAGCCCGGCGCAGCCCCCGGATGACGGTGGCGAACTCGATGCCGCGAGTCGTGTGTGCCTGCGGATCGAAGAACATCTCGACGTAGACGACGTTCTGCGCCGCGACGCGCCGGAAGTAGGCCATGGCGAGGTCGGCGAAGTCCTCCTCCGTCTCCAGGACGCTCATGCCTTCGTAGTACTGGGCAAGAAAGGACGGGAGATCGTCGAAGTCGTAGGCAGCCCGCATCTCCTCGACGGAGCCGTACGGCAGTTCGATGCCGTTGCGCCCGGCGAGTGCGAACTTCAGTTCGGGTTCGAGGGTGCCCTCGACATGGACGTGGAGTTCCGCCTTCGGAATCGAAGCCACGAGTTGCGCAACGTCGTTCACCGTGTCCCCTGTGCATACGCGCTCATGGCCCGGATGCTACGAGCTGAGAGACCCGCCAGAGTTCGCTCAGGGGCAGTAGAACTCGAAACTGCCCGTGACCGTCTCGACGTCATCGAAGTTGTAGGTGCTGTAGAAGATCGCGTTCCCGGTGACACGTGAGCCGTCGTTGGTGAACGACGTCACGGCGCTCTCTTCGGGTGTGAGCACGACATTCTCCCCACCGGCGAAGTGCTCCGATCCAACCTCGGCTTGCCAGCTGTCATCGCCGATGTCGATCGAGACGGAGGGCGGATCAAATCCATATTCGGCCTTTGTATCGCTCTCCCAATCCTCCGGCGGGATGATCGAGTCGACGGATACGTCGGAGCCGTCGGCCGCGCTTCCGGCGGCTTGGACCGCTCCGAAGATCTTCTGGCACGCTCCGTTGAGGATGAAGTCGTAGCGGACGCCGTCGAGTTCGACGAACCCTTGTCCGGCCGGATTGCCCAGGATGTCGGTCTCGCCCGCAGGCACGAGGCTCAGGTCGCCTCCTCCGCTCGGCGTCTGGCTGCTCCCGGCGTTCGCCTCAGTGTCGTCTGACGCCACCGTGTCCTCGGCAGGGGCCGCCGTGTCGCCGGATGCGTCGCTGCTATCTGACGCAGACGTCGAAGCAGTAGTGCCGAGCGCCGCTTCACCGGAATCCCCGCCGCACGCTGCGATCAGTAGGGCGACAGCCGCCCCCAATATGACAATGCGTGTCCGGTTCGTCACCATGCGTTCCCTCCCCCGCTTATTCGTTCGCGGTGTCCCCACTCGGTAACTCGCGACGCTGCCTCCCTGCAGGCAGGAACCTACACAATCCTCGCCGCGGACGTCCAGAGTCTGTTCAGATCGTCGGCCGCCGGAGACTGGATGGCTCGTCCTTGTGACTCAAACCCTCAGGAAGGCCGCGACCGCGGTAAGGAATACTTCGACATCGTCTTCGTCGTTGAAGAAGTGGACGCTGGCACGCACACCTCCGGTGTTGGCGGTGTAGCGCTGGGACACGAAGATGCGCCGGGCCAGCAGAGAATCGAGACACGCCCGGTCTCTCTGCCTGCTTCCGAGCGAGAACGCCACGATGCCAGCACGATGCTCTTCAGCAAACGGCGACTCGAGCTCGACGTCCAGCCGGCGCAAGCCCTCGATGACACGAGCGCCGAGCTCCCACACCCTGGTGGCGACCACATCCATGCCGATGTCGTTGACGAGTTCGGTGCTCTTCGCCAAGGCGATCGCTCCCGGGTAGTTGGCCGTCCCGCCGGTCTCGAAGCGTTTGGCACTATCCACGAACTCATAGCTCCGCTGGGGTGTGATGTCTGGTGTGGAGAAGTAGCCACCCCAGCCACCCTCGGGCGGCGCGAGCGCCAGATACCCCCAGCTCGTAGGCTCGAGCTGTTCCAGAACACGCCTCGAGAGGTAGAGAAAGCCGGTTCCCATCGGGGCGTTGAGCCACTTGTGGCCACCGGCCATGAGGAAGTCGACGCCCTCGAGGTCGAACGGAACCGCACCCGCCTGCTGGACGCCGTCGACAACGAGCCACGCCCCCACCGAGTGGGCAACCTCTGCCAAACCACTCAGGTTGATCCGATAGCCGTTGCTCCACTGTGTTGAACTCACGACGATCGCGCGGGTGGATGGTCCCACCGTGGCGGCAAAGGCGTCAACATCTGCCACACCTCCGCGGTGGTTCACGAACTGCAGGACGACGTCGCCCCGCCCGGACAGCTTGGCGAACGGAATCGCCACCTGGAGGAACTCGAGATCGCACATCACGATGTCGTCGCCGACCTGCCACGGAATTACCTGGGCCGCGATGTTGAGGCCCTGGGTCGTACTCTCGACGAGCGCGATCTGGTCGTCACCGCACCCCAGCATTTCGGCAACCCGGCAGGTCGCCTCCCTCCTCTGGTCATCCATCCAGATGTGGTGCTCCGTCGCGGAGCCGGCCTCCGGTCTCACCAAACGTGAAGAGAACTCCCGGACCGCTTCATCCGCGCGGTGCGGCAGGAGGCTCACGCATGCGGCGTCGAGAAACGTCCGATCGTCGAGCCCGGGAAATTCGGCTGCGATCAACGACCAGTCGGTCATCGGGTCTCCTTGGCGCCGGCCGTCGACGGGCGGCTCATGGCGAGATCACACGCTGGATTGCACAGTGCAAGCCGTGGGCCCATCATTCAGGCCTTCTTGCCCTACGGGCAGAGACTTCTTGCTCTATTTGGGTGGGGACCCCGGCACATAGGGTCTGTGCAAGCGACATGGGAGTTGTTTGTGGAACTGAATTCCAGAGAGATCTGGACTGTGGTCCACGGCCTCGTCTTCGGGACGCTCTTCCTCCTCGCCTTCGCCGGTGGTCTGGCCGGGCTGTGGAGCCTGCGGCCCGGCTTGATGACCACCGAAGGCATCAAGGAGCGGATGGGCCGGCTGTATGTCGGGGTCTGGGTCATGGCTGCGGCCGCCTGGGGAGCCGTGATCACCGGGACGTGGATCGTGTATCCGTGGTATCGCGTCAAGCTGGCGCCCGTCGGCGACAACGTGTATGCCGGATGCGTCGACGCCATCGTGCCTGGGCCGTCGTGCTCGCCGCGGGACTTCTTGAAGTCCAATGTGAGCGGCGAAACCGATCTGTGGCACATCTTCGGCATGGAGTGGAAAGAGCACATCTCGTGGGCGGCGCCGATCCTGGCCACGGCGGCGGCGTTCCTGATCGCCTACTACGGACCGCGCCTCATCGCGCGACCGTGGCTGCGAGCTGCGGTCATCGTCATGTTCGTTGGTGCCTTTGCCGCTGCACTCGTCGGCGGCGCGTTCGGCGCATTCCTCAACAAGATCGCCCCGATCATCTGATGGCGGAAGGAGCACAGAAAATGGTCACCGACTTCGATCCCGGCCGTCACGACGATGTGGGCGTGGCGCCGGAACTCGCAGGACTCAACCTCGCAGACAAACCCGAAGGACCTGCCGGCGCGGCGATGCTCTCCGCCGGCCTCGGAATTTTCACTCTCGGCCTCTTGACCACCCTGGCGGTGATCAGTGCCGGCGTAAAGAGCTTCTTGCTGTGGTGGCAGTGGGGACAGGGCGTCGGCCCCCTCGCCGGTAAGACCACCATCGCGGTCTTCGTATGGTTGGTGAGCTGGTTGGTCCTCTACCTGGTTTGGCGCGACAAGGACGTCAACCTCAAGACGATGTTCTACATCGGCTTCGCCCTCGGCGTCATCGGTGCGATCGGCATGTTCCCGCCGTTCTTCGAAGCGTTCGAGTAATGGAAGGATCGGGCCGCGCCGATCTCGTTGCCGCCTGGGCAGTCGGGATCGGCGTCGGCTTGATCGCACTTCAGATCACCTGGCTGATCGCCAACCGGGTCGCATCGATCTTCTGGGGCCCACCCCAGGGTCCGACCATCGCCTTCGCCACCGCGATGATCTTCGGAATCGTGGTCTCGGTCATCGCCGGAAAACGGCTCGCCAGGAAGGCAACCGACGCCTGACCGGTCCTCGCCACCAGCGGCAATAGACACCCCGCGGAATCCTCTTCGCTATCACCCGGTTTGCCGGAGCAAGGCGTGGGATGCGCCATCCGCCGGGAGGTAGCCGCCATCGACGGTTCAGACGGTTCACGAGCGTGGTGGTTCGTCGCGGCTGCGGCTCTCGCTCTCTTTGGCGTGTTGGCCTTCCTCATCCGCATCGCACCGGACAACACCGTCGACCGTACCCTCCTGGAGTGGGTGACCCAATGGGACCTGCCATTCATCGACGGAACGATGGAGAGTATGTCGTGGTTCACGGATCTCCGACCGCGCCTTGTGCTTGCAGTCGTCGGCGTCGTGGTGATCGCACTCACAGGCCACCTTCGGCTCGCCGCGGCTACCGCGATCGCGGCTGCGCTCACGGTGATCCCGGTCAACGCTCTCGACCTCGCCGGCGGGATCGTTGCCGACCGGATCCGACCCAACGGTGCCCCCTTCCAGGCGTTCCCGAGCGGTCACACCCTCGGCACGGTCGTCCAGTACGGGTTCGGGATCTACCTGGTCCTTCGGCTGGGCCTGCAGCGCTGGATCTCCGTCCCGCTCGTGGCGCTACTCGCCGTCACCATCCTCCTCGTTGGGCCGGCCAGGATCTTCACCGGAGCACACTGGCCGAGCGACGTGCTGGGCTCATACTTCCTCGGTACGGCCTTCATCATCGCTCTCGTGCTGCTCGTCGAGATCGCAGAGCGGTGGTTGAGCGGGCGCGGGCTGCTCGGAGGCACGCCATCGACGACTGTATGACGAACGTATGCGGCGAGACGAATCCGGGTCCCCGAAACGTCAGGACCTTGGAGCCACCGTCGTCTGGTCGGCCATGACCTCACGCAGCAAGTCCATGGCCATGATGATCTTCTGTGACGTCACCGAGTAAAACGACCAGGAGCCGTCGCGGCGAACCTGCACCAGGCCCCGGTCGCGGAGCACGGCGAGGTGCTGCGAGACATTGGCCTGGGGGATCTCGAGCTCGGTGACGAGGTCGGAGACAGTGCGCTCGCCGTCTCTCAGGGCATTGATGATCAGCAGCCGCTTGGGATCGGCAAGGCCCTTGCACACCTGGGCATACAGCGCGTAGAACTCGGCCTGGATCGAAGAGGTCACGGCGCAACTATGCCACACGACGGTGCCACCGCCCAGTCCCAATTGGGACTTTCGGCCCTAGCGAAGGACCGCTTGACGGGTGGACGTCCAGCGCTGCATACTGGGCGCAGACATACACAAATGTGAATGTCCGAGCCGTGCACCCGGCGACGCCATCCGGCAGGAGTGGTTTCGGCTCCGTTCGCGGGAGGAGTGACGCGATGGCCGAGATCACCGCCGACAAGGTTCTGGATTGCACAGGCCTGCTCTGCCCCATCCCCGTGGTCAAGACCTCACAAGCCATCAAGGACATCGAGGTCGGCCAAGTGCTCGAGATGATCGCCACCGATCCCGGCGCTCCACCCGACATGGAGGCATGGGCGCGCCAGACCGGCCACGAGCTGATCGAACAGACCGCAGGCGACGGCGAGTTCCGTTTCTGGTTCAGGAGAACTGCTTGACAGACTGCTAGCCCGAAGGAGGGCGGACCATGACCACACAAAGCGAACCAGCCATCCGGGCAGTGCCCGACGGGAGCCCCGGCGCCGAGGCGGAGCCCAAGCGCAAGTCGATGGCGCTTGTCGCATCGAAGGGCGGCCTCGACGAGGTCTACCCAGTCCTCATCATGGCGAGCACAGGGGCCGCCCTCGGATGGGACGTTCAGATCTTCTGCACGTTCTACGGTCTCGACATCGTCAACGCCAAGCGGAACAAGAATCTCAAGGTTTCGGCGGTCGGCAACGCCGCCTCCCCACCCCCGCTGGCAGGAGGGCCCGAGTTCCGCGTCCCGGCGATCATCGGGATCCTGCCAGGGATGAACGGTGTGGCCACCTGGATGATGAAGCGATGGATGAAGAACTCAAACATCCCCGAAGTCACCGACATGATGCAGCTCTGCCTCGACAGTGGGGTGAAGTTCCATGCCTGTGCCACGACGATGGGCGTGATGAACGTGACCCAAGAGGACATCATCCCGGAGGCATCGTGTCTGGGAGCAGCCGCGTTCCTGGACTTCGCCTCGCAGGCCGACGTCGCCCTGTTCGTCTGAACGCGCTCGAAGGGCAACACCGACAAAGGGAAGGACCGAGGTGGAGGACGAGGCAACGATCCTCTACGTGCAGACGCATGGGGTAGACGAGCCATCCAAGGCGGCGACGCCGTTCTATCTCGCCACGGCCGCGGCGGCGATGGACATGGACGTTGCGATCTACTTCACCATGCACGGTCCCACGTTGCTGCAGCGGTCGGCCCAGGACCTCACAGTGAAACAAGGAGGCGCCCCGCTCTCTACCTTCATCGATCAGGCCCGGGGCATCGGGGTCCGCCTCCTCGTGTGCCAGCCCTCGCTCAACCTCAACGACCTCGAGATGGGTGATCTCATCGACGGGGTGGAGATGATCGGCGGCGCGGCTTTCAACGAGATGGCCGCCGAGTCCGACGCCGTGATCAGCTTCTGATGGGAGTTGCGACCGCACCGGCCGCATTCACCGCCGACCCCGGTGCCACGATCGCGCCCAACTCCTACCGCGACGTTCCCTACGAGGAGAAGCTGCGCCTCTGGGAGGAGGTCACGGCGGACGAGCGCTTCCCCGACTACATGTACGGCTGCTACGAGTGCGGCATCTGCGTCGCCGCGTGCCCGTCGGCGCGGTTCTACGACTTCTCTCCTCGCCGCATCGCTCAGGCCGCCGCCCGCGAGGACGTCGAGCTCATCTACGAGCAGATGAATGACGATGTGTGGAACTGCTCGCAGTGCTTCTCGTGCAACCGCTGCCCCCGGGAGAACTCTCCTGGTGGTTTGATCACGTTGCTGCGGGAGGTCGCGGTCCGCAATGGCCTCGCTTCGTCGAAGGAGGCGCTCGAGGGGTACGAGCGGGTCGTCTACAAGATCATGACCACCGGAACCCAGATCTCGCCGGACATGCTCCAGCCCGACGCCTTCCCCGACTGGGGTCCAGACGTCCAGGAGGTGTCAGACAACCTCGACACGTGGCGGCGGGCGCTGCCCCCCGAGACCCTCCATACGACGTCGATGAGCTGGGTCGTATCGACGGAGACGCTCATCGAGCTGTACCTGATCTGGCACCACAGCGACGTGATGGACATGATCGAGGAGGTTGACGAGGGGCTCCACATGATCATCCTCGACGTCATGGAAGAAACCCTCGAGGACGCCGGCTACGAGATCTGAATCGAAGGGACGCCCACATGACCACCGCCAGCTTCATCCCCATCGAGTCCTTGAAACGAACAGCCCCGCGGCCCGACCCGGCCGATGCCCCCACCGAGGACATCCGGGAGAAGCTGTTCGAGCTCGAGGACGCCGGCGAGCTCATCGTGCAACGGGTGCCGGAGCCGTACGTCGAGGTCATGACGAAGTACGGGCGCACCAAGAAGATCCCAGAGCAGATGACATGGCACCACAAGTCCTGCGGACAGTGTGGCCACATCCCCGGCTATTCGACGTCGATCTTCTGGTTGAACCGCCAGCTCGGCATGGACTACCTCGACCCCACCGACCAGACGTCGTGCACCGCGTGGAACTACTACGCCTCGGCTACCTCCAACGCCGTGGCCCAGGCCGGCGTGGCGATGCGGAACTTCGCCGCCGCCTACTCCACCGGATACTTCCCGATGATCCACTGCGGCACCTCGTACGGGCACTACAAGGAGGTTCGCGAGGAGATCGTCCACCATCCCGATCTCCGTTCGAAGGTGCGCGACATCATGGCGAAGCTGAACAAGCCGCTCGTGATGCCGGAGGAGATCGTGCACTACTCGGAGTGGGTCCACGCCATGAGGGACCGCATCGCCGAGCGTCAGGTCCTCGATTTCACAGGAATCCGGGCTTGCGTGCACCCCGCCTGTCACTACTACAAGCTCGTGGCCGAAGACGCCATCTACGACCCCGACCTCTACGGAGGCCAGCGCACCGCCACCGTGTCCGGTCTCATCGAAGCGGTCGGCGCCGAGGTCGCCGACTACTCGACCTTCTTCGACTGCTGCGGGTTCGGGTTCCGACACATCCTCGTCCAGCGTGACTTCAGCCGATCGTTCGCCACACAGCGCAAGATCGAGGTCATGAAGGAGGAAGCCGATCCCGACGTGGTGATCACCCACGACACCGGCTGCGTCACCACCCTCGACAAGAGCCAGTTCGCGGCGAAGGCCCACGGCAAGGACGTCGGCATACCCGTGATGTCCGACGCCCAGTTCGCCGCCCTGGCGATGGGAGCTCACCCCTATCGCATTGCGCAGCTCCATTGGCACGCCACGGACTACACCGGACTGCTGGAGAAGATGGGCATCGACTGGGAGAAGGCCTGGGCCGAGTTCGAGCGGGACCTGAAGCGGATCGAGAGCGGGGAGATCGAGTATCTCTCCTGGGAGGATGCCGATGCCAAGTGAGCGGGTCGTCGTCATCGGAGCCGGACCTGCCGGCCTGGAAGCTGCGCGCCTCGCCGCCGAACTCGGGGCTCCGGTGACCCTCGTCGAGAAGCACGACGTCCCGGGCGGGATGCCCATCCAATCCGACTATGCCGCCCTCACCCACCACTTCCGGTCGGCGGCGGGGGCGATGGCAGAGATGATCGAAGCTGTACGGGACAACGACCGAGTGGAGCTGCGGACGGCCACCACGGTGACCGGCCTCTCCGGTGGACCGGGCGAGTTCACCGTGACCGTGGCCTCCGACGGCGCCGAGGATCCTCTCGACGCGGGAGCGGTGATCCTGACAACCGGGTTCCAGCACTTCGACCCGGGGCGGGAGACCCAGCAGTACTCGTACTACGAGTTCCCGGACGTCATCACCATCGCCGACGCCGAAGGGATGCTCAAGAACGACAACTTCGTCGTCCCTTCGACCGGGGAGGCGCCGAGCCGGGTGGCCTTCATCCAGTGCGTCGGCTCACGCGACCGCCAGATCGGCAACGAATACTGCTCGAAGGTGTGCTGCGGGATCGCATCGAAACAAGCGATCGAGGTGCGCCAGCAAGTGCCTGAGGCGCGGGTGTTCATCTTCTACATCGACATGCGCATGTACGGCTACTGGGAGAACGAGATCTACTGGCCTGCCCAAGAGGAATACAAGGTCAACTACGTCAAGGGCATCGTCACCGAGGTGCTGTCGAAGAACGGCCGTCTCCTGATCCGTGGCGAGGACACGACCATGGGCCGCCCCATGGAGGTCATGATGGACATCGTCGTGCTCGCGGTGGGAATGGAGCCGAGTCGCGGCACCCGCGACATGGCCGAGATCCTCGGGCTCCCGACCAACAAGTACGGCTTCATCGAAACCGACCCCGAAGTCCTCGACACCGTCACCACGACCGTACCGGGAATCTTCGCGGCCGGGGCGGCGACCGGTCCGGCCGACCTCGACGATTCCATCGCATCGGCAGGGGCGGCGGCGGCAAAGGCAGTGGCACTCACCCGCCACGCGGAGGTGGCCGTGTGAGCGCAGACCCGATCCTCCAGGGGCAGGTGATCGACACGCCCACCGCTCAGGAGTTCACCCGCCTCGCCGCAGAACGGGTTGGAGAGCACGACCTGGGGGACGTGGCGGGGCTCCTCGAGCGGAAATCGGAGCTGTTCCGATCGACGCTCGCTCCAGACCGCCTCCCCAACCTCGACGAGGATGGGGCGCTCCAGCTCCTCAAGACCGTCTTCTCCAGTCGACGCCGAGCCAAGGTCATCCTCAACACGCTGACTCTCCAGGGGTTCGTCTCCGCGGTCCATGACCTCGTCAACGGCATCGGCACCCCCCAGGACCGTCTGGCCGACTTCCATGAGATCGTGTCCGGCATCGGCCGCGACGTCCCTGCGAGCACCGGGTATGACCTTGGTTCGGAGCTGCTCCACTTCTCGAACCCCGAGACCCACTGGCTGTGGACTCGCTGGATCTGGAACCCGGACAGCCGCACCGGCGCCCTCCCCCTCGTTGTCATGGAGGAGGTCGATCTCGACGGCGGGGACGTTCGAGAGACCTACCGACGGATCGGGCTGGCCATGGCCTTCCTCGACGACGTCGGCGAGGCGGCCGGCTTCCGCACCGCGGGCCACGGCGTGTTCGGCACCGACGTCTTCCTCGCCTCCGTCTATGCCGTCTACATGTACACGACGCTGCGGATGCGGATGACCCAGGAGTTCAACCGGATCATCCCCGAGCTGAGCGAGCTCGTGCAACGGCTGCTCGGCGTGAACCGCCTCGAGCTGCCGGCAGAGGTGGGGTCGTGACCCGGCCGGTGAGTCCGAAGGTCGATCCCGGCGACGTCCTCGAGCATGAGGAATACGTCCTCGAAGGCATGGACATCTCCGGTCACTGGAACCGGATGTTCGAACAGCGCGTCATCGTCGATTACGACGTCGCACAACTCGACCGGGTCACCGATGTCGAGGGCGGGGAGTCGATGGGATGGTGCTACCAGTGCGCCCAGTGCATCGCCGTCTGCCCGGTCGACCACGTCGGTGACTACGGGCCCCGCAAGATCTACCGCAAGCTGCAGATCGGATACGACCTCTTCACCGATCCGGATCTGTGGCTGTGCACCACATGCATCAACTGCCTCCGGGTGTGTCCCAAAGAGGTCGACATGCTCCAGATCATGCCCGCCGTCCGCAAGGAGGCGGTTCTGGCGGGGGACGTGCCCGGCGAGCTCCAGGACGTGTTCGAGAAGACGGCGCGCTACGGCAACCCCCTCGGCAAGAACCCGAAACGACGCATCGCCTGGACGAAGGGCCTCGAGGTCGAAGTCCCGATCATCGCGGACCTCGACCGCAAGGTCGACGTGCTCTGGTGGGTCAGCGACTACCCGTCCTACCACCCCAGGGGCATGGAGGCATCGCGTTGCCTGGCACGGATTCTGACCCACCTCGGCGTGGACTTCGCCGTGCTGGGCGCCGAGGAACGTCACGACGGCGACTCGATGCTGCGGGCCGGCGAGCAGGGTCTGTTCGAGATGCTCGCCGACCAGAACATCGAGACGTTGAACCAATACGAATTCGATGTGCTCCTGACGACCGACCCCCACGCCTACAACGCGTTCCTTCATGAGTATCCGGAGCGCGGCGGCGCCTACGACGTCCTCCACTACAGCCGGTTCCTCGCCGATCGCATTGCGGGTCTCGGCCTCTCGGAGGAGATCGCCAAGACCATCACGTTCCACGACCCCTGCTATCTGGGCCGACACAACGGCGAATACGAGGCCCCTCGGGACCTGATCGAGGCCCTTCCCGGTGCCGACTTCGTCGAGATGTGGCGGATCCGCGAGAACGGATACTGCTGTGGGGGCGGCGGCGGGGGCATGTGGCTCGACGGGCTGGCGGCCGATCATCAGTCGATGCGGCTGTCGGAGAAGAGGGTCCTGGAAGCCGTCGAGACCGGGGCCGACACGCTGTGTGTGGTCTGCCCCTACGAGGTCTCACGCTTCGAAGACGCGGTGAAGTCCACGAACAACGATGGGGCGCTCGAGGTGCTCGACGTGGCGGAGCTGCTCGCCCGCGCAATGGGGCTGCCGACAGACTGAGAACGAGGCGCCGGCAGGCCGGCGTCGGAGGAGGGAAGACCGATGAACATCGCCGTCCTGCTTCGGGCCGTTCCGGACCCGGTGGAGGAACTAGAGCTGAACGAGGACGAGACCGACCTCGACCGGGACTACCTCGGCTACGTCCTCAACGAGTTCGATGACCATGCCCTGGAAGAAGCGCTCCTCTTGAAGGAAGAAGTCGGCGGCACCGTCACCGTGCTGGGGCTCGGCACCGCAGACGAGGTGGACCAGATGCTCTACACGGCCGTCGCCAAGGGTGCCGACGGCGCCGAGAGACTCGGCTCGGACCTCGGGCCACTCGACGCCCACTCCCAGGCAGGGCTCTTCGTCGAGGCATTGCGCCAAGGCGGCTACGACCTCGTCCTGAGCGGTGTGCAGGCCTCGGACGAACTCGACGGCCAGGTCGGCATGCTGGTTGCGGCCGGCCTCGATCTCCCCCACGTGTCGGTTGTCGTGGCGACGACTCCGGCCGACGGCGCGCTGCGCGTCACGAAGGAGTATTGGGGCGGCATCACCGCCGACTACGACATCAGGTTGCCGGCGGTGCTGGGCATCCAGGCGGCACGCCAGGCACCACGCTACGTAGCGGTGGCTCGCATCAGACAAGCTCAGGAATCGGACTCCCTCACCGAGATCGACGTCGATCCACCGGCACCCTCGTCGGGCCTGCGGGTCACTGCGGTGCGTATCCCGGAAGCGGGCGAAGGAGCAGCAATGATCGAAGGCGACGAGGAAGCCGCCGCCGACCGCATCGTCGAGATCCTGGCCGCGGCCGGCGTCGGATAGGAGGCAGAACATGGACACCCTCGTATTCGCAGAGCACCTCCAGGGATCTTTCACCGACTCCACCTACGAACTCCTAGCACTTGCCCGCAGACTGGGTGGCAACGTCAACGCCGCCGTGATCGGCTCGGACATCGAGGACCTGGCGGGGACTCTCGGAGGCGCCGACACCATCGTGGTCGTCGATGATCCGGCGCTGGCAGCGTTCAACCCGGAAGGTCATGCAGCCGTGTTCGCAGCACTGGCCGCAGAGCGCACGCCCCAGATCGTGCTCGTTCCGTACACGTCACAGGGCATGGAGGTGGCGGCTGCGACGGCCTCACGCTGCGGACTCCCGCTCGTCTCATTCACCCAGGAGATCCGAGCCGATGGGGGCCTAGAGGCTACCTGCCGGCTCTACGCCGGCAAGGTCGAGGCGGATGTCGAGATCGACGGCGACCGGGCCGTCTTCGCAGTGCTATCGGGTGCCGCATCGGCAGACGACCGGAGGGCGGATGGCGCCGGGGTTGTCGAGCTCGTGGCATCGCCGGTCGACCTTTCCGGCCTCGCCGTCTCCTTCGCCGGGCTCGCCGAGCCCGAGGCCGGTGACGTCGACATCACCGCCCAGGACGTGCTGGTCGCCGTGGGACGCGGAATCGAGTCCGAGGACAACCTGGAAGAGGCCCAGGAACTCGCCGATGCGCTGGGGGCGGCCCTGGCAGCATCGCGTCCCATCATCGACCAAGGATGGCTGCCGAAGGACCGCCAGGTCGGAAAGTCGGGCCTCAAGGTCACACCAAAGGTGTACCTCGCGCTCGGCATCAGCGGAGCCCCAGAGCACATCGAAGGGATGCGCGACGCGGCGACGATCATTGCGGTGAACAGCGATCCGCAGGCGCCGATCTTCGGAGTCGCCCACTACGGCTGGGTCGGTGACCTCTTCGACCTGATCCCGGAACTGGTCGACCGGCTGGAGTGAGGCACGACCTGTGATCGCACTGTTGGCGCTCGACGTAGCCGACGCAGGTCGGGAGACGTTCCTGGGCATCGGCACTGCGGGCAAGGTGATCTTCTATTCGGCGGCGCTCTTCGCCATCCTGCTCTTCTTCTTCGGATTCTGGAGGCGGATCCGCAAGTACTCGCACGGACGGCCCATCGATCGTCTCAGCCTGCACCGCCTGTCCCGCGGGGTCGCCGCCATCGCCTCACAACGGACCATCGCCAAGAGGAACCCGGTCGTCGGTGTCGCCCATTTCTTCGTGTTCTGGGGCTTCATCGTCCTCCTCATCGGAACGGCGATCATCGCCATCGACGAGGACGTCATCGGGATCTTCCTGGGCAAGCCGCAGTGGCAGTTCTGGCACGGAGCCTTCTACGTCGGGTACTCCCTGGTTCTCGACGTCTTCGGCATCGGGTTCATCATCGGACTGCTGGTACTGGCGCGCATCCGGAGCCGGCAACCGGCCCGGCTCGACTACGAACGGGTCGACCGTCCCGACGGCACCTACGACCGGAGGGGTTATTCGCTCGACGACCGAGTCTTCCTGGCCATCCTGCTGTTCATCGGGGTCAGCGGATTCCTGCTCGAAGGGTTCCGGATCGGGGCCACGGGTTTCCCGGATTTCGAGAGGGTGTCGATCGCGGGATGGTTCGTGGCGGTGATGACCTCCCCCTTCGGCGAGACCATCAACAACACGGCGCGGCTCGTTACCTGGTGGATCCACGGCGCTGCGGCGCTCGCCTTCGTCGCCTACATCCCCTTCTCGAAGGCGATGCACATGGTGGACGATGCTGCCGACCTGGTCTTCACGGAACCGGGTGCTGCGGCAACGCTCCCCGACGTCGTCGACGCCGCGTCCCCGGGATACCGGTCCCTCACCGACTTCACGTGGAAGGAGCTACTCGATTTCGATACCTGCACGAAATGCGGCCGGTGCCACGAGGTCTGTCCCGCCCGGGCCTCGGGATCACCGCTCTCTCCCCGCGACCTGATCCTCGATCTCCGCGAGTACGCAGACGCCGAATCGGGCATCAAGCTCTGGTACGGGACCGGCGCCACCCCCACCGGGCTCGACGCCACCGAGGTCGCGGGCGGCGTGATCGGCGCGGACACCCTGTGGGCATGCACGACGTGCATGGCATGCATCGAGGCCTGCCCAGTCGGTATCGAACACGTCGGGACGATCGTGCAGCTGCGGAGGCGTCTGGTCGACCTCGGGGACGTGGAGCCGGGACTGCAGAGCGCGTTCCAATCGCTCGCCAGGGGCGGCAACAGCTTCGGGAAGTCGGCCAAGCAGCGTGCCCGCTGGATCAAGGGCCTGGACTTCACGGTCAAGGACGTGCGCAAGGAGCCCGCCGAGTACTTGTGGTTCATGGGCGACCACGCTTCGTTCGACCCCCGCGCCATCGACGTCTCCCGGGTCGTCGCGCAGTTGTTTCACGACGGCGGCCTCGACTACGGCATCCTGTACGAAGGTGAGCAGAACTCGGGCAACGACGTGCGCCGCGCCGGCGAGGAGGGCCTGTTCGAACTCCTCCGCGAGAAGAATCTCGAGGCCATGGGCGCCGGTGACTTTGCCATGATCGTCACCACGGACCCCCACTCCCTCAACACGCTACGCAACGAGTATTCGCTCGACCCCGAAACGATCGTTCACTACACCGCCGTTCTCGACGCCATGGTGGCATCTGGCAAGCTCATCCCGGGCGGTCTCGAGGGCAAGGCGACCTACCACGACCCGTGCTACCTGGGCCGCTACGCCTCGGAGTACGACGCTCCTCGCCGGCTGATTCGGGCCACCGGGCTCGAGGTCGTCGAGATGGGCCGCTGCCGGGAGAACAGCTTCTGCTGTGGAGCGGGAGGAGGCCGAATCTGGATGGACGACACGGCACTCGAGGAACGGCCGGCGGAGAACCGGATCCGGGAGGCGGTGGACCTCGGTGACGATGTGCGCTTCTTTGTCGTGGCCTGTCCCAAAGACATGGTGATGTACACCGATGCGGTGAAGACAACGGGATACGAGGACCGGCTCGAAGTCGTCGACATCGCCCAGCTCCTCGAGCGGGCGCGGCAGGAGGCGGTCGTTGCCTGATCGCGGTGTTCCCGTCTCCATTCGACCCACCCGGACACCGGACGCCGCGGGTGCCTCCCTCGGGCATGACGTTGCCGCGGCCGTGCGCTACCACGCCCGGGTTCTCGACCGGGAGGACCGCCTCGAAGCCGGTACCGGGATGTGGCTGGATGGATTCCGGGCGGATCCCGACGAACGCACAACCACCCTCCGCGAGGCCGTGCTGCGCGCCCTGCGCCTCTGCAGCGAACCGGCGACGTTCGCCATCCTCGAAGCCCTCGCCGAGGGCGAGGGCCGTTCCCCGTCGGAGCTGGAAGCCCTCATCGGCCTGCCCCGTGTTGCGGTCGCAGAACGTGTCGGCGACCTTGTCTCGGCCGGCCTAGCGGCGAAGATCCCCGAAGCCAACCAGGTCGTCGGTACCGCCGGCGGCATCGGTCTCGTGGAGCTGGTGCTGGGCGCCGTGGCGGCCGCCTCGGAGGACCTGGAGGATGTGTGAACTGTCCATACTGCCCGTACACCGGATCCCGGAACCGCCTTCACGCCCACCTCACCGACGAGCATGCCGACCGGGTGGTCACCGAGGAAGACGGATGGGGTCGCAGGTTCCTCCAGCTCGACTGTCCGAGGTGTGACGAGATGTACCGCCGCGAGGTCAAACCCCGCCTCAAGGAGCCCGGCTTCCTGGCTGAGTACGCTCGGGAGATCAGGATCGTGGCATTCGACATGTTCTTGTATCACTGGGAGAGCGAGCACGAGGAGGAAGCCGGTGCCTGAGATTCGAGGTTGTGACATCCCGGCCGATGTCTATTACTGGCCGGAGAAGCACGTGTGGGTGCTACCCGCAGAGGACGGGATCGTGACCGTCGGCGTCACCGACGTGGCCCAACACCTGGCCCACGCCATCATCTCGGCCGTGCCGAAGGCGGTGGGGCGCCCCGCCAAGCGAGGACGGAGCCTTGGCACGATCGAGAGCGGCAAGTGGGTCGGCCCCGTGACCGCCCCGGTCGCAGGAGAGATCACCGAAGTGAACCCGCTCCTCGCTTCCGACCCCGGAGTGATCAACCGCGACCCATACGGTGAGGGATGGTTCGTCAAGATGGCTCCCGCCGATTGGGAGACCGATGCTCAGGAGCTGGTGACCGGGGATGGCGGGGTCGCCGCGTACGAAACCTTCCTCGAGGCAGAAGGGATCGATTGCGCGGCATGACCGTGTACCGCGGGTGTGACATCCCATCCGATCTCCTCTTCGACGTCCCCGGCGACCTGTGGGTGCGCTTGGAGGACGGACGGGCGCGCCTGGGCATGACGGATGTCGGCCAGACGCGTCTCGGGAAGCTGGTGTCGATCCGGTTCAAGCGGCCCGGCAAACAGGTGAAGGCCGGTGGTTCGGTCGCCACCATCGAGAGTGCGAAATGGGTGGGGCCGATCCACACGCCGTTCGCCGGAGAGGTCGTCGCCACCAACCAAGAGACGTTCGCAGAGGACATCTTGATCGCCAACCGCGACCCGTATGGTGCCGGCTGGATCTCGATCGTCCGCCCCGATGACCCCGACGAAGCCGGCGTGGGCTTACTCGACGCCAACGCCGCCGTATCCGCCTACAAGGAACGGATCGACGAACTCGACTTGAGCTGTTTCCGATGCGCCGACTAGTGGCACTACCAGAGAAAGACCCATCGCGATGACCATTCGACTGCTGGACTTCGGACAAGTGAGCGCGCTGCGATCCCAAGCGGTCTACCACGGCGTTGCCTACGCGATGCGGGAACGCTATCCAGACGTCATCACTCTGATGGTTCCCACCGAGCCCTACGTCTGCATCGGACACCACCAGGATGCCGCCACCGAGGTCGACCTCGCCTACTGCGAGGAAGCGGGCCTCCCCATCTATCGCCGTGAGGTCGGAGGCGGGGCCGTATATCTCGACGACGGTCAGACCTTCTGGCACACGATCTTCCACCACACCCGGGTCCCGGGCGCCCTCACCGACGTCTACACCCGCTTCCTGGCAGGTCCCGTCCTCGCGCTGAACCGAATGGGGATCCCGGCGGAGCACCGTCCGGTCAACGACATCCAGGTCGAGGGCCGCAAGGTGGGAGGAACCGGGGCGGCGACAATCGGACAGTCCATGGTCGTTGCCGGCAGCCTCCTGTTCGACTTCAACTACGAATTGATGACGCGGGTGTTGCGGGTGCCGTCCGAGAAGTTCCGGGACAAGCTCTACGACACGATGCGCGAGTACCTGACGACGATCAACCGTGAGCTCGGCAGCGATGCACCGACCCGGGAGGAGGCGGTAGCGATGCTCGTGGCTGCCTTTTCAGAGACCCTCGGAGCAGAGCTGGTGGCCGAAGAGCCTCGGCCCGACGAACTCGCCGCCATCGCCGAACAGGAGGAGCGGATCGCCTCAGCTGGATGGCTCCACCTCGATGGGTTGCCCGTCTCCGGAGACGTGGTCAAGGTCGCCGAAGGGGTGCGGGTCATCGAGGGCATGCACAAGGCACCGGGGGGCCTCGTCCGCGCAACCGTCGCCGTCCGCGACGGGCGCATCGACGGACTGGTTCTCTCCGGCGACTTCTTCCTCGAACCGGCAGAGGCCCTCTGGGATCTCCAGGAGGCCCTCGTCGGGCTCCCCTACGAGGCGGACGACGTCATGCGAGTGACGAAGGGACTCCTCCAGGGGATCGACGCTCCGGGTCTGGATGCCGCCGACGTGGCTGCGGCCGTGATGGCGCAGCCGCCGGAGACCGATCCGGCACCGACCGGCAGGGGGTCGCGCTGAACTACGGATTCGTCATCGACCAGGCCTCGTGCATCGGCTGTCACGCCTGCACCGTCGCCTGCAAGACCGAGCACCAGGTGCCGCTCGGAGTCAACCGGACGTGGGTGAAGTACGTCGAGAAGGGGGAATGGCCCGACACCAGGCGCTTCTTCTCGGTGATGCGCTGCAACCACTGTTCCGACGCTCCTTGCGTTGCGATCTGTCCGACGTCGGCGCTGTTCACGCGCCACGACGGGATCGTCGACTTCGATACGTCGCGCTGCATCGGGTGCAAGTCGTGCATGCAGGCGTGCCCGTACGACGCGCTGTACATCGATCCGGACGACCACACGGCCCAGAAATGCAACTATTGCGTTCACCGCGTAGAGATCGGCATCGAGCCGGCGTGCGTCGTGGTGTGCCCCGAGCAGGCGATCATCGCCGGAGACCTCGACGACCCGGCGAGCCGCATCGCCCGCATCGTCGCCACCGAGCAGCTCACGCAGCGGGCCCCCGAGCAGGGCACCAAGCCCAACCTCTGGTACCTGGCGGCCGAGACCGCCAACCTCGATCCCCTCGCCGCCGTTTCCTCCGCGGACGGCGGCATCTGGAGCGACCCACCCGGTATCGAGAACTCGTGGCTCACGATCGACCTCACCGAGCGGCCCGAGCCCATGCCGGAGCCGACCGGTCCGCGCGTCGTCGGTGGCGGGCGCGGGCCGGCACGCGTCGTCTACAACGCCGATCACCCCATGCCCTGGGGCTGGCGGGTCTCGAGCTACTTCCTCACCAAGGGAATCTCAGCAGGCCTGGCGATCGCGGCCGCCGCCGCACTCATTGCCGGAGTGGATCCCGGGACCACCCTCATCTCGTGGCTGGCGCCGCTCGTCGCCGGCGTGTTCCTCGCCCTCACCGGCGGTCTCCTCGTCTGGGACCTGAAGCGGCCCGATCGCTTCCTCTACTTGCTGACCAAGGGAAACCCCGGATCGTGGCTCGTGCGCGGCGCCTGGATCCTGAGCGCATATGCAGCGGTGCTCGGGATCTGGTTCCTGCTCGGTGTCGCCGGACAGGCCGATGCCGTGCGAGTCGTGGTCTGGATAGCCGCCTTTGTCGCGATCGCCGTTGCCGGCTACACCGCGTTTCTCTTCGGCCAGGCCGAGGCGCGTGATCTGTGGCAAAGCCCCATGCTCGTCTGGCACATGATCGCCGCCGCCTTCGCGGCCGGCGGCGCCGCCTCCCTGATCCTGGCCGTCGCCACCGATCCCGGACGGGTCGCCGTCGATGCGTTCGCACTGACCATGGTCGCCGGCGCCGCCGCCCTCGGCCTCATTGCCGCCGCCGAAATCGTCTCTCGCCATCCGACGCGGAACGTCGCCGAGGCCGTGCACCACCTGACGCGGGGGCGGTACGCCGCGGAGTGGTGGCTCGGCGGCCAGCTTCTCGGGGTCCTCCTCCCCGTCGTGCAAGGCCTTGCCGTGGTTCAGAACGGCGCTCCGACTGCGGTGGGAGCACTCGGCGGGCTGTTCGCCATGGCCGGGGTGTGGTTTGCCGACGACGCATACGTCAGGGCCGGACAGAGCGTGCCGTTGTCATGACGCTTCCTCCCGATTTCGAGATCCCTCGCCTGGTGCCCGGCTCAGACCTCACCAACTACCCACCCCCCGACCGCTGGGACGATTGGGTGGAGTACGACGCCACAGCCTGGCCGCAACGCGTGCAGAACCGCTACCGCCTCGTGCCCACCACCTGCTTCAACTGCGAATCGGCGTGCGGCCTCCTCGCCTACATCGACAAGGACAGCGGTGAGATCAGGCGGTTCGAGGGCAACCCGGCCCACCCCGGTTCGCGAGGCAGGAACTGTGCCAAGGGCCCAGCAACGATCAATCAGGTCAACGATCCGGAACGGATTCTGTACCCCCTGCGTCGCAAGGGAAAGCGCGGCTCAGGACAGTGGGAACGCGTGACATGGGACGAGGCACTCGGCGACATCGCGGAGCGCATGAACCGGGCCATCCGTGAGGACCGAAACGACGAGATCATGTACCACGTCGGGCGCCCGGGTGAGGACGGGTTCATGGACCGAACCCTGAAGGCCTGGGGGGTCGACGGCCATAACTCACACACGAACATCTGCTCGTCGGGAGCCCGGCTGGGCTATTCGATGTGGATGGGTCACGATCGACCCTCGCCGGATTTCGCCAACGCCCGCTACATCCTCCTCCTCTCGGCACATCTGGAGACCGGCCACTACTTCAACCCGCACGCCCAGCGCATCATGGAGGGCAAACGAGCGGGGGCGCGTCTGGCGACGATGGACCCCCGGCTCTCGAACACGGCATCGATGTCCGATGTGTGGCTCTCGCCGTGGCCGGGAACGGAGCCGGCCATCCTGCTGGCCATCGCCAACCTCCTCCTCCAGTGGGACGCGGTGGACCACGATTTCATGCGCAGATGGGTCGACTGGGAGGGGGCCCTCACGGAGGTCCGTCACGACCTGCCCCGCACCTACGAGAGCTTCGTGCTCCATCTCACCGAGACGTACGCCCGGTTCACGCTCGACTTCGCCGCAGAGGAATCGGGAGTTCCGGCGAGCAAGATCGAGGAGGTTGCTCGCGGAATTGCGGCTGCCGGCAGTCGTTTCGCTTCACACACCTGGCGCTCCGTGGGCTCCGGCAACCTGGGCGGCTGGCAGGCGGCCCGTTGCCTGTGGTTCCTCCACGTCCTCACCGGATCGGTAGGAACCGTTGGCGGCACCTCTCCCAACACCTGGGACAAGTTCAAGCCGGAGCACTGGAACATGCCGCCTCCGCACGACCGGTGGAACGAGCTCCTCTGGCCAAAGGAATACCCGCTGGCCCACTACGAGATGAGCATCCTGCTTCCGTACTTCCTCAAGGAGGGTCGAGGCCGGCTCGAGGTCTATTTCAGCCGCGTCTACAACCCCATCTGGACAAATCCCGACGGCTTCTCGTGGCTGGAGGTCCTCACCGACGAGGAAAAGGTCGGTCTGCACGTCGCGATGACACCGACGTGGTCGGAAACGGCCTGGTACGCCGACTACGTGTTGCCCATGGGTGTGGCCGCCGAACGTCATGACACCCATTCCTACGCCACGCACGCCGGCCGGTGGCTCGGCTTCCGCCAACCGGTGCTGCGAGTGGCAGGAGAGCGCGCCGGGCGCACTTACGAGCGCACCTACGAGGCCAACCCGGGAGAGGTATGGGAAGAAACCGAGTTCTGGATCGACCTCTCCTGGCGTGTCGATCCCGACGGCTCGCTCGGGATCCGGAAGTGGTTCGAGTCCCCCGTCGACCCCTCGCGGCCCATCTCGGTAGACGAGTACTACGGATGGATGTTCGAGAACTCGGTCCCCGGTCTCCCGGAGAAGGCGGCCGCGGAAAGCATGACCCCTTTGGAGTACATGCGGAAGTACGGCGCCGTCGAGATCGATCGCGACGTGTACAACATGCAGGAGCGTCCGAGCCACAACGGTGGCGTCGAGGTCGGCGGCCAGCGAAGGGTTGGCTGGCCCACCCCGAGCGGGAAGCTCGAGTGGTACTCGAAGACGATGGCCGAATGGGGCTGGGAGGACGAGGCCATCCCCGGTTACCTGCGCACCCATGTGCATTGGCGAGACCTCGACCTCGACGGGGACGAACGCATCTTGCTCCCCATCTTCCGTCTCCCCACGCTCATCCACACCCGCTCCGGAAACGCCAAGTACCTCTACGAGATCAGCCACGGGCATCCGCTGTGGATGAATCCCCGCGATGCCGACGCCTTGGGATTCGCCACCGGCGATCTTGTCCGCATCAACACCGAGACCGGATATTTCGTCATGCGCGCCTGGCGCACCGAGGGCATCCGGCCCGGGGTCGTAGCCGCATCGCATCACCTGGGCCGGTGGCGCCTCGATGAAGAACGGGGTAACGAGCGGTGGTCGTCGGCCCTCGTCGACCTCGAACAACTGGGTGAGGGGCGCTGGCGGATGCGTCAGCTCAAAGGAATCGAGCCGTTCGAATCCGACGACCCCGACAGCTCCCGCATCTGGTGGCGCGATCCCGGCGTCAATCAGAACCTCGCCCACGCCACCCATCCCGATCCCATCTCCGGCATGCATGCGTGGCACCAGCGGGTGCGTCTAGGTCCCGCAGAACCGGGTGATCGATACGGCGACATCTACGTCGATACCAACAAGAGTTTCGCCGTGTACCGGACCTGGCTCGAGATGACGCGGCCGGCCCCCGGGCCCGGCAACCTGCGACGCCCGCGTTGGCTGAACCGGCCTCTGAAGCCGGTGCCGGAGGCCTATGAGTTTTGAGGCGGCTCCGGCATCGACCGCCTCACATGCGGAGAGCCATGTCTGGCGGCGGCTCGCGCAGCAGTGGGCCCCGGTGTCAGCACCGATCCCGCCCACCGAGAGTGCAGTGACCGGGCATGACCCCCGAAGCGACCTGAAAGCCCGGACGGCTCGCTGGGGATACACGCTCGGTGGCGGCGATCTCGCCGACCTCTGCCGGTTCGGGGCGGCGCTCGCCCTCGCCGAAGCCGAGGCGTGGGCAAGCAACGACCCCGCCCTCGCCGCCCGGGCCTATGCCGACCGACGGTTCCTGCTCGGCGACCGGCTCATCCACTGGGCCGTGCCATGGCTGACGGCGGCCGCGGAGACACACGACGGAGCCCTCGATTCGCGGGCGGACCTGTTGGAGCTCGGGGACCTGCACCGTCCCGCTCCGCGGCTGTCCGGAGCGGAGGGTCTCCACCCGCCCGGCGAGGATTCGTTCGGGAAGCAAGAGGTCTCGCTCTCCATTGCCCTTTCGACCCTCGCCGGCGGAGTCGTCCTCTTCGGCGGGGCCGGGTCGGCGTCTGTTTCCCATTACCGGACGGCGACGCGCCGCTGGATGCAGCTGGCCGCCGACCATCCCGGTACCGAAGCGTTGTGGGCCGATCTTGCGAGGCGGGCGAGAGTTACGGCCGAACGGTTGCAGTGATGGCTTCGTTGGAGACTGGTGCTACTCGTCGCCATCCCCGAGCGGCTCCCAGTTGGGGAAGATGGCCTCGGCGACGAGCTCTGCATAGATGACGCGACCCGGCTGCTTGGGATGGAACCCGTCTTTGGCGAAGAGGTCGTCGCGATCGTGGGTCGGCGTCCACCAATCCACGAGGACGGCGTTGTCATAGCGTTCGGTGCCTTCGGCGAGGGTCGTGTTGGTGGTGGACTCCCACTTGCGAGGCACCCGCACGTTCACGAACACCATGAGAGGGACCTCGGCGGCAACCTTCATCATCTCATCGAAGAGACCCTCGGTCGCCGGGCCGTTCGTGCCCAGCGCCATGATGATGACCTGGGGCGGCACCCCCCTCGCCAGGAGTTTCTCCACCATCGTGATCCCGTCGCGGAACTGACGTGACACCTTGCCATCGACGACGCCATCGCCGAGGCGTTTCTCCACCTCGATCTTCGATCCCAATAGCACCGAGTCGCCGATGGCGACGACCCAGCCCTCTTCGGGTTCGAAGGAGTACGTCACCTCCGTAGTCGAGGTGTTCCCTGCCTCATCCGTCGCCTCGACCGTGACCGTGTTCGGACCGAGGTCGGAGGGGCGCGTCACCGCGAATGAACCCTGGGCATCCACCTCGACATGTTCGTCATCGAAGAGCACCGCGGCGCCGGGCTCCGTCGACACGTCGAACTTGACGACATAGGTCGTGACGACGTCACCATCCGCAGGCACCGTGGCGATGACCGGCGGATCGGTGTCCGGAGGCTTGGTGGTGGTGGTCGTCGTCGCCACCGTGGTCGTGGTGGTGGTCGTCACGGTCGTCGAGGAGTCGCTCGCCAGAGGTGCGAACGTCGTCGTCGTTGTCGTCTGCGACGTGGAGCCGCCGCAGGCGGCCGCGAAGATGGCGATGACGACGAGGAGCGGCAAGAACCTGATCCGCGGCATTGGTGAATTGTGGCCCGCATCGTTCGCTACCGACCCTCGCATATGCTGTCCGTCCGAGACGAGAGGGACGCGTCATGACCGAAGATCGAAGCAGCGGCAACGACAAACTCGACGAGGTCATCGCCGAGGTCGTTTCCATCGAACAGGGCGGCGCCGGACGCATCGAGGCCGGCGAGGTGTCGATCAACCAGGGTGGAGCCCAGACCATCGCCGCCGACCGCGTCCACATCGAACAGGGCGGCGCGGCGGTGATCACCGCCGATAGCGTCGTGGCTACCCAATCCGGCATCGGAATGCTCGTCGCCGAGGACGCGACCCTGCGCGAGAGCGCCGCGGGCGTGGCGTTGGCCACGGACCTCGATGCCCGGGGCGCCCGAATCGGCATCCTCCTCGCCGGGAGGATCGAGGGCGAACCCAAGGTGAGGTTCGATGCGCGGCTCGCCGCCATCGTCGGAGCAAGCTTTGCGGTGACCCTCCTCGTCGTGCGGCGCTTCCTCAAGCCCTGACGCTGGAGAGACCGGTCCTCCACGGCATGACCGACTGGTACAAGGACGCGATCGTCTTCGAGGTCCACGTTCGTGCGTTTCGGGACACGAGCGGCGACGGAACCGGGGACTTCGTCGGCCTGACGTCACGCCTCGACTACATCGAGGCACTCGGAGTGAACACGATCTGGCTGCTGCCGTTCTTTCCCTCACCGCTCCGCGACGACGGCTACGACGTCGCCGACTACGAAGGCGTCCATCCCGACTACGGCACCCTCGCCGACTTCAGAGCGTTCCTCGATGCAGCCCACAACCGCGGGCTGCGCGTGATCACGGAGCTCGTCGTCAACCACACGTCCGACCAGCATCCGTGGTTCCAGCGGGCGCGGCGGTCGCTCGAAGGAAGCCCCGAGCGGAACTTCTACGTATGGAGCGACACTCCGGACCGGTTTCCAAACGTTCGGGTCATCTTCACCAACACCGAGACCTCGAACTGGACCTGGGACGAGGAAGCGGGCGCCTACTTCTGGCATCGATTCTTCAGCCATCAGCCGGACCTCAACTTCGACAGCCCCCATGTCCGCGAGGCGATCCTCCGCGTCATGCGGTTCTGGCTCGACATGGGCGTCGACGGCCTCCGGCTCGACGCGGTCCCTTACCTTTTCGAACGGGAGGGAACGAACGGCGAGAACCTCCCCGAGACGCACGACTACCTGAAGGAACTGCGCCGCCAGTTGGACTCCTCCTACACGGACCGGATCTTCATCGCTGAGGCCAACCAGTGGCCGCGCGACGCGGTGGCCTACTTCGGTGACGGGGACGAATGTCACATGGCGTTTCACTTTCCTCTCATGCCCCGGCTCTTCATGGCGCTGGCCAAGGAGGACCGCAGTCCGATCATCGAGATCCTCGATCAGACGCCCGATATCCCTCGCGGATCGCAGTGGGCGGTCTTCTTGCGCAACCACGACGAGCTGACCCTGGAGATGGTGTCGGACGAGGAGCGGGCATTCATGCTCGAGGCGTACGCCGCCGAGCCGAGGGCGCGTGTCAACCTCGGCATCCGGCGCCGCCTGGCTCCGCTCCTGGAAAACGATCGACGCCGTATTGAGCTGACGAATGGTTTGTTGCTGTCGTTTCCCGGAACGCCGGTCATCTACTACGGCGACGAGATCGGCATGGGTGACAACATCGACCTCGACGACCGTGACAGTGTGCGAACACCGATGCAATGGTCGGACGGACCCAACGCCGGATTCAGCAACGCCGCAGCCGCAGACCTCTACCTACCTGTGGTCACAGATCCCCAGTACGCGCCGTCGGTGGTCAACGTCGCCGCGCAAGAGAGCGACACTGCATCTCTCTTGTGGTGGATGCGCAGGCTCATCTCCGCTCGACGAGACCACCCCGTATTCGGTCGCGGCACGATGCAGATCCTGTATCCGGACGACCCGGCCATCTTCGCCTTTGTGGTGAACGATGGTGCAGAGACCGTGCTCGTCGTTGCCAATTTGGGCGCCGAGCCACAGTCCATCAGGCTCGACCTGACGACCCACGCAGGATCTTCGACCGTGGACCTCATCTCCAACCGCCAGGCCGGCCCCATCTCGGCGGATCCCTTCGCCGTGGACCTGGGCCCCTACGAATTCACGTGGCTCGCCATTCTCCCGTGAACGACGCTCGACCCTACGTCACGGCCGGCAAGTAGCCCCCGGGATCCCTGAAGAATCGTGAGCGGGGCACGGCATCGGCTGCACCCAGCGATCGGGCCCGCATCATCGCCATGTCATCGACATGCGGACCGTAGGCCACGACCTTCACCCCGGCGCCCGCAAGCATGGCGATGACCTCGTCTGCAGCTCCATGGCCGAGATCCACGAAAGCGAGTGAAGGCCGGTGCTCTTCGAGCTGATCCTGGACGGCCCCCGGATTTCGCAGTACCGCGACGTCGAAGCCGGCACCCTGGACGATCGAGGAGAGGCGAGTCCGGTCCATGAGATCGGTCGTCACGACGGCGATCGTCGCCCGCTGCGGGGGTACCTTTGGGGCGGCAGCTCCGGGGACCATGCCGGCTACCTCGCGTGCCTTGGCCACGCCCCATGCGATGTGTGCTCGCCAGGCGGCTTCTCCGAGTTCCTGTGAGCTTGCCGGAACGAGTCCGTAGGGATCCGCAGGGAGCAATCCTGCTTCGGCCTCGTCACGGTCGACCGGAGTAGCTCTAAGCCTCTGCAGCGCCTCTGTGGGGATTGCCAGCGCGTCGCGAAGCACCTCGAGGGGGCTCTGCACCTGCTCTGTGGCCGGTTGCTCGAGCAGTGATCGCAGGTGTACCTCGAACCACTCCGTGGCGACCGCAACCGCATCCTCCACCTGCGGGAGGCCGCGCAGCTCGATACGTGCTCTGAGGTAGCCCGGGAACGCCGCCGTAAAGGTCGAGTGCAGCTCTTCCGATTCAGGAGTCACAGAGCCAGGTTATGCGGTTACCGGATACCGGCACCACACCTGTCTAGCATCGAATATCGCCGAGTCCCCCGGGGGGGAACATGCGCAAGACCCTGTTCGCCGTAGCCGCCCTGACGCTCCTGCTCACCGCGTGCAAGGCCGAGATCAACATTGCCATCGACGTATCCGAAGAGGGCGCCGTCGAGGCATCCGCGGAGTTCGGTGTCGATGAAGAGTTCCAGGAGCTCATCGGCGCCGTCGACGATCCGATCGATCTGATCGGTGAGTCCGGCCTCGGCCTCGGGCCGGAGGACGGCGAGGCCTACACCCGCATCGAAGGCGAGTTCACCTATTTCGGTGCCACGAAGACCTACGACTCCTTCGAGGCCTTCGAAGCGGACTTCGCCGGCGACGAGCCCGACAATCCGTTCTCCAACCTCTCGTTCGAGATGGACGAGAACGGAGCGGTTCTCGATGGTGTCCTGGCTTCACCCGACGACGCCGTCGACACCAGTGAATTCCCAATCGACCCGGCCCAGCTGACCGCCGACATCTTCAGCGTCAACCTCATCTTCGGCATGCCGGGAACCGTCACTGAACACAACGCAGACCGGGTGCTCAGCGATGGGAGATTGCTGTGGGAGATCCCCCTCCTCGGCGAAGACAAGAGCATCCACGCCACCTCCGACTTCGGCAGCTCCCTGTGGTGGCTGTGGATCATTCTCGGAGTCGTCCTCGTGATCGGCATCATCGCAGGCGCCATCGCCATCGCAGGCTCCCGCAAGCAGTCCGAGCGAGCCATCGACGAAGCCGACGCCGCCGCCGACCCCGATCCAGATCCAGACGTTTTGGCGTAACTGGACACGAATATTCGTGTCCAGTTACGCCAAAACGGGGATTGGGGTCAGCCCGTGAAGACCTCGACGGTCACGAGGCCGTAGGGACCGACGACCACGCCGATACCCACCTTGCGGTAAGCCACATTCAAGAGCTGAGCGCGGTGCGGCTCGGATGCGGCCAACGCCTCGTGCAGGCCGGCCGGTGTGGCGGCGAGGGCAACGTTCTCACCTTGATACGACGAGGGCAGTCCAAGACCGCGCAGGCGGGTGGCTAGGTCGGGAGCATCGGGGGTGAGGGTTCCCGACCGATAGGCGCTGTCGGCTCGCGTCAGGGCAACCACTGCAAGCTCGTCCGACCACGCCAGCGGATCGAGCCCTTCCGACACCCGTTCCTTGTTCAACGCGTCGTACACCGCACGAGCCGCCTCAGCGTTCGGCTGGGTCTTGCCGTCCGTCGGCGGCAACGCGACCGTCCCGTCGGCAGCGACCACCCGCTCCCCCACGAGCCGACGGAGCGAGATGACCGTCTGCATCACCCGGTCGCCGGCGAGTGCCTCGACTCCCCGTTGCACCGGGCCTTCCGGGTTGGTGAGACGCGACGCAAAGACCGAAGACTCGACCTCGGCGGACACGGACTCCGGCACCGGAGTTATCGAGATCAGCGTGAGCGCCAGGGTGGCCAGCACAAGTGCATAGACACCGCCGAGACCAGCTCCCGCCAGCCGGTTCAGCGTGGTCATGGCAGGGAGCCTCCGGATGGTGCGATGGATGAGACTCGAGGCGAATGCCGCTGCAACGGAGATCGCGAGGAACGCCACGACCCCACCGGAGAGACGCCCGACCTCCGGGCTGACGCCCGACATCGCCGAGATCACGCTGCCGATGACGCCCGAGAATCGAAAGGCGAGCACGGCACCCAGCAGCAGCGTCAGAACGTCGAGCGCCTCGCGGACGAGTCCTTTCATCCACCCGCGCACGACCAACGCCACGAAGAATGCGCCCAGTACGAAGTCGAGCATGTCTAGGGATGCCGACCGGATCCGTCATACCCACATGCGTCATACCCACATGCGTCATACCCACATGCGTCATACCCACATTCGTCATACCCACATTCGTCATACATGGTCATCACCAGTCGTCTCCTCGGCCGCATTGCCGCTCGCCCCCACATTGCCGGGATCGATCTCCTCCGTCACCATGCCGTCACCATCGAAACGGAGCTGATCGTCGCTCTCGGATTGACCTCGGGTACGCCGCAGTCGCCTCGGCTCATGGATTTCGATGAGCTCGGTGCTCGCTTCCTCCCACGTCTCACCGAGCACCCTCGTGCGCCACCAGTGCCCCAGGACGATCTTTACGGTCGCCGCCAGCGGTACCGCGATGACGACGCCCCAGATGCCTCCGATGGCGCCTGCCAGCACGAGCACGATCAGGATGAGGGCCGGGTGGAGGCGTACGGTTGCCCGCAACACGCTCGGCGACACGAAGTTGTTGTCGATCTGCTGGACGATGACGGCGACCACGACGGCCCACAGCGCCGTCCCGAGATCGGCCGTGGCGAGGGCAACGATCACACCGAGCGCGCCTCCGACCCACGGGCCGAGGAAGGGCACGATGTTGAGCACTCCCCCGATCAAACCGATGAGCAGCCAGAACTCGAGGCCGATGATGCGGTAGCCGAGGCTGAGCATCAGCCCCACGATGAGCGCCACCAACAGCTGGCCACGGAGAAACCCACCTATGGCCGTGTTGACCTGGCGGCCGACGTGGATCGCCTCGGCACGGCTCGATTCGGGCACAGCTCGCTCGGCGCGCCGCCGCACGGACGGGAGATCGATGAGGAGGTAGAAGGCCAGTACCGGGCCGAGGAGGAACACCAGGATGAACTCGAAGATGCCCGCAGTGACCCCGCGGAGTCTGCTGAAGGCGAGATCGACGATCTGGTCCTGGTTCTCTGGATTGCTGACGTAAGCGACGAGGTCGTCGTACGTCCACACGCTGACGTTCTCGAAACCCAGCGAAGCCGCAATGCCCTCCACCTGCGTGGCGGTGTTGTCGTACAGCCCGGGGAACTCAGCCGCGAATCCCGACGCCTGCTCGACGATGCTCGGCACGACGAGGAACCCCAGGAGAACGAGCGCGGCGATGATCAAAAGGTAGCCGAGGGTCGCGCCGAGGAGCCGGGGCAAACCGCGGCGGTGCAACCGAGTCACCAACGGGTTGAGGAGGTAGATCAGCACGACGGCAAGGAGCAGCGGCGCCAGGACGATGCGGCCCTCGATGATCAGGAAGATCAGAGCGCCGACGAAGAGCAGTAGACCGATCGAGGCCCACGAAAATATCCCGATCGTGCGGATCAGAGCGGAGGAGCGATCCTCGGTCATGAGTATGCCGGCGGGACCTATTCGGTCCCGGGAGGACTCATCCCGTGTCGCCGGCGCGAGCTGCGAGCTGTTCGAGTCGCGTCTTCCGCATTCTACGGAGCCTCCGCACCGTCAGCGGTGCATAGGCAAGCGCGCGGTCGTCGTCCACCAGCCGCCGCATTGCCTGGTAATAGCGGGTGGCGCTCATGTTGAGGTATTCGGAGATCGCCCGGTCTTTCGGCTCCGGGTAGAGCCACCACGCACCCTCGAAGTCGAGGATCGAGAGATCGAGTTCCGCGAGCTCGCCGCTGTTCTCTGAATTCATACGCGCAGCGTATCCGTCGGGCATGACAGAAAGGCGTATTTCGCGCTCTCGCTCCCCAAGTCACACCGTTGGCAGCGCGCTCCGACGGCGCCACGTGAGCTGTGGTAAACGCAACGCGCGGCTTCAATCCACCACATGCGTACGACCTACCTCCTCTCTGTGCTCGCCATTGCGCTGCTGGCGATTGCATGCACGCCGCAGGGCACCGAGAGCCCGGATGGGTCCAGTGGCGAAGAACCAACGGTCTGGATCATCGGCGACTCGATCGCCGTTGCCGCATCCAACGAGCTCGCCCAGGCGATCCCGGGAGTGGTCATCGATGCTGTGGCTGGCCGGCAGTTCCGCCAGGGGCCTGCCGTCCTGGAGAAAATGCTGACCGTGGGAGAGGGACCGGACATCCTGATCGTGGCCCTCGGCACCAACGGACCAGTCGACGACGGCCATGTCGATGAGATCGTGGCCCTCGCCGGCGACGCGAGGATCGTCTTCGTCAACGTGAACGTACCCCGTGACTGGGAGCTCGAGGTCAACGAGGCGCTGCTCGGAGCCGGGCGACGGCACGGAGCGACCATCGTGGATTGGAAGACCATCGCGGTCGCCGACCAGTCGCTGCTGCGCAGCGACGGGTATCACCCGAGCGCTGATGGGGTCGGGGCATGGGCCACAGCTATCGCAGATGCATTGCGCGGATGACCAGATGCATTATGGATGACCAGATGCATTGTGAATGACTGGCTGGAGCCGGGTACCGGAGTCGAACCGGTGGCCTTTCGATTACAAGTCGAATGCTCTACCAACTGAGCTAACCCGGCGCACTGCTCGGAACCCCAGAGCGTAATCGGCCACGATCACAGGGAGCCGCGTACCCGGGCTATCTCGTACACCGCCAGCGCCGCCGCCACCGATGCGTTGAGGCTCTCCGTTTCGCCGAGCATTGGAATCCGGTAGAGGCCATCGCATCGTTCCGCCACCAGCCGGGAGAGGCCCTTTCCTTCGGCTCCGATGACCACGGCCACGGGTTCAGAGAGCAGGTCGAGGCCAAAGATCGATTGGTCGGCTCCGCCGTCGAGACCCACGATCCACAGACCGAGCGTCCGGAGCTGATCGACCGCCCTCGCCGTCGACGACACCGTCGCCACCGCCACGTGTTCGAGTGCACCGGCCGCGGCCTTGAAGGCAGCTGCGCTCACCGGAGCTGCGCGACGGGATGGCACCACCATGGCGGGAATCCCGGCCGCGAGCGCTGTTCGCGCCACCGCTCCGACGTTTCTGACCTCTTCGAGATGATCGAGCACCACGACGGCCGACGGATCGACCACCGCGGCGACGGCCTCCAACGAAACACCGGGAATCGCGTGAGCGTCCGCCACAACGCCCTGCGGAGCAGAGGTCTCGGCGATTGTTCTGACGTCGTCGACTGCCTCGACATCGACACCCCGGCCTCGGGCGGCAGCAGCAAGCGCCTCATAGTCGTCGCGACGCAATCTCGACTCTTCGATGAACAAGCGCTCGACGCGGCCGGCCGCGACTGCCGCGACAACCGCGTGGAATCCCTCGACCCTACGACCGATGCCAGCGAATGCCATCGGCCGTGTCCTCGAGGGTGATCCCGATCGCCGTCAGACCGTCGCGAATGGCGTCGGCTGAGGCCCAGTCCCCGTCCTCGCGGGCCTGGGCTCGCCGCTCGATCAACCCTTCGACGCCTTGCTCTGGGACGTCGTAGCGAGCGGCGAGGTCGGCGAGGGGAACGGCGAGGTCGTCGAGTCCCGCAGTCGGTTCGTCCAGACCGAACACTGACATGATCTCGTCGTAAGCGGCAACAGACCTGCCGGCCTGCTCGCCGGCATCGAGTAGGCGGTTGCCTTCGCGCACCGTGTCGAAGAGCACGCCGAGTGCGCCGGCGACGTCGAGGTCGTCATCCATGGCGGCACGGAAGCGAGCGATCGACTCCTCGTCGGCAAGGTCTTCGACCGGTTCCGCCACTCGTCGGCGGAACGCCCACAACCGCTTCAGCGAGGCTTCGGCGTCGGCGAGGGAGCTTTCGGAGAACTCGAGCGGCTTGCGGTAGTGCGTACGCAGATAGAACAACCGCACGGCCAGCGGGTGCCAACGCTCTAGTGCGTCCAGCAGGTCGATCACGTGTCCGGTCGACTTGGCCATCTTCTCACCACCGAGGTTCACCATCCCGTTGTGCATCCAGTACCGGGCGAAGGGCCGCCCCGTGGCGGCCTCGGACTGGGCGATCTCGTTCTCGTGGTGCGGAAATATCAGATCTTGACCGCCGGCGTGGATGTCGAAATCGTCTCCGAGGTAGCGCCGCGCCATCGCCGAGCATTCGATGTGCCACCCGGGCCTGCCCGGACCCCATGGCGAATCCCATGCGGGCTCGCCGGGCTTCGCACCCTTCCAGACGGCGAAATCGAGGGGATCGCGCTTGTGTTCCCCCGGCTCGACGCGGGCACCGGACACGAGATCGTCCAGATTGTGGCGGCTCAGCTTCCCGTAAGGCTCGTACGAACGCACCGAGAAGTAGACGTCTCCGCCGGCCTCATAGGCGTGACCCTCGTCGATGAGCCGACCCGTCATCTCGATCATGTCGTCGATGTGGTCGGTGGCCCGCGGCTCGACAGAAGGGCGGCGCACACCGAGGAGGCGATACGCCTCCGCGAACTCCCGGTACACCCGATCGGCCACATCCTTGGTGTCGACTCCCTCTTCAAGGGCGACGGTGATGATCTTGTCTTCTACATCCGTGACGTTCTGGACGTACGTCACCTCATAGCCGCTCCACTCCAGGTAGCGGCGAAGCACATCGAAGGCGACCGCCGCTCTCCCATGGCCCACATGTGGCGCCGCTTGGACGGTGGGACCGCACACATAGATGCCCACTCTTCCCTCGTCGCGAGGCTCGAAAGCCCGACGCTTGCGGTCCAATGTCGAATAGATCTCCATTGCGTCGGGATGCTAATGACGACGTTCCCGGACATACGGAAGGCTCGTGCCGTCTCCGACCTCGTAGATTGGTCACCGTGAGCACTCCGCTGAGCCCCGCGCCCTTGATCTATGCCCACCGTGGAGACCGGGCACATGCCCGCGACAACACGATCGATGCGTTCGAATTGGCCATCGCCAACGGTGCCGATGGCGTCGAGCTCGATGTCCAGCACACCGCGGACTACCGCTTGGTCGTCTACCACGACGAATCCCATCCAGATGCGGGCCTGATCGCCGCGGTGCGTTTCGACGAGCTACAGCGGATCGATCCGGAGGTCCCCGACCTGGCTGCGGTGTTCGATGCCATTGGAGGCCGCTGCTACATCAACATCGAGATCAAGAATGCCCCAGGCCCGTGGTTCGACAGGAACAGGCGCGTTGCAGATGAACTACCCGTCGTCATCGCAGCGCATGGCCTCGGCGAATCCATCTTGGTCTCCTCATTCGACGTGATGAGTGTGCGCAAGATCAGAGAGAGGGCCTCCGCCCTCCTCACCGGCCAGCTTTTTACTCCCACCGACCCGCTGCAGGCCATCGAATGGGCTGCTCGAGACGGTCACGACTCAGCGAACATCCCCTTGATGTGGACGGAGGACACTGCCGTCATCGCCAACATCCACGATCTCGGGCTCGCGGTGGCCGTGTGGACCGTCAACGACGGCGACGACGTGAGAAGGCTCGCCGATACCGGCGTCGACGTCATCTTCACCGACGATCCCGGTGCCGCGAGAGCCGCGCTCAGCGCTGACTGATCGCGGCGACGGCCAGAGCCGCGATTCCCTCGCCGCTACCGATCCACCCGACCTCATCGGTGGTTGTTGCCTTCACGGACACGGCACCGCAAGGGATCGACAAGACACTCGCCAGGCTCTCGGAGATCACCTCGGCATATGGTGCGATCCGCACGTCTTGGGCAACGATCGTGATGTCGACGTTGCCCGGGACAAACCCAGCCTCTTCAACCATCGTGACGACCTCACCGAGGATCAGCATCGAGTCCGCTCCATGCCACCGGTCATCACTCGACGGGAAGTGATGCCCGAGATCCCCCAGTGCGGCCGCTCCGAGTAGGGCGTCTGCAACGGCATGTGCCACCACATCCGCGTCGCTTGTTCCGACGAGCCCCGGAGCGTCGTCGATGATGACTCCACCGAGGCGCAACACCGCCGAGCCACCAAACCGATGCACGTCGAGCCCGGTACCCACACGACCGCGCCCTCCGCCTCGAAGCGCTTCTGCCAGGGCGAGGTCGGCCGGGTACGTGATCTTCAGGTTCCCGACAACACCGGGAACGGTGGTCACAGACTCGCCAAGGGCCTCGACCATCGACGCGTCGTCGGTGACTTCGACGGCCGTCGTGGCATGGGCTTTGCGCAGGAGATCAGTCCGGAACCCCTGAGGGGTCTGCACGACGAACGTGTTCGAGCGGCCCAGGGTCCCAACGACAACACCGTCGCGGACCTGCTTGAGGGTATCAGCGACGGGTACCACGGGGACGACGGCGTCCGATCGGACGAGACCCTCGATGACTCGGCGCACCAGATCGGCGCTCAGCAACGGCCGAGCCGCGTCATGAACCAGGACGTATTCGACATCTTCAGGGATCTCGGCGAGCCCGGCGGCGACGGAGTCCTGCCGGCGCGGTCCGCCGACGATGCCGTCCTCGACATCTCCAACGACCACCACGCGCTCGACCCCACCCTCGAGAAGGGCATCCCGACTCCACGTCCACAGCGGACGCCCGGCCAATTCGACGAGATGCTTCGGGCCGCCAAAGCGGGAACCCAATCCGGCGGCCACCAACACCGCCCACGTCCTCACGATGTCGGGCGGGCAAATGCCATCCGGCCCACGTTGGTGCGCAGCATGTTGGCGATCTCCACGTCCAGCGTCTGACCGATGCTATCCGCAGCACCGTTCACCACCACCATCGTGCCATCATCCAGGAAGCCAACGCCCTGGCCCGGTTCGGATCCGGTCTTCGATATCTGTACCGTCACCCGATCGCCCGTGGCGATTGACGGACGCAACGACTCGGCGAGCGCATGTGGATTGACCACCGTTATCCCCCGTAGCCCGGCGGCCCGCGCGAGATTGTGGTCGGTCGTCACGAGGGCGGCATCGATGTTGGATGCGATCGACAACAGCTTGGCATCGACCTCCGGATGCTCCGGAACACTGTCCTCGGTCACAACGAAGCTGACGCCGGGCGTGTCGCGAAGCGCGTCGAGCATATCGAGCCCGCGTCGACCGCTTCTGCGCACCTTCTCGTCTGCGGCGTCGGCAAGAGCCTGCAGCTCATCGACGACGAAGGAAGGTACGACCACCCTGCCGCGCAGGAGACCGGCCCGCGCCAGCTCCAGGATCCTCGCATCGATGGCGGCTGAGGAGTCGACGAGAAACATCGTGCCATCAGCATTTGTGCCCCGCCGGCCACGCGCCTGCCCGGCACCCAGGCTGAACTCATCTGCCCGCGCCGCGAAGACCTTCCCCGACAGCGCGGCAATCACAAGGACCGCGAGAGCGGCCATCGGCCAACCCACGAGCGGCGGGAGAAGAGCAACGAGCGGCGCGGCCACCACCGCACCGACGACGATCCCGACGACCACGCCGAAGCCTCCAGCGAAGATCTGTGCACCCGACGAGTCATCGAACCACGATGGGGCATCTTCCATGGCACGCGCAACGCCACGTCCGATGACACCACCGAGCACGTATCCCAATCCGGCACCAATGAGAACCACCCACACGAGGGTGGCGTCCGCGTCGAACGAGCTACCCGGGAACAGTTCGTGCCATGACGAGCCGATGCCGAAGGCAATCGCCGTGGCGGCAAGGGTGATGAGAAGACGTACGGCCTCGACGAGCACGTAGACCCTTCCTGTGCGAGCACTTGGTTATCGGATCCCCATCGCGGGCCCTCAAGCCGGATTTGCAGTCTGGAGGCTGCAGCGTTCAACTCGTCAGGCGTCGGCCGGGACCTCGACGTCCGGAAGAACGCGGTCGAGGCGCTTCACGGCTTCTTCCTCGCTGACATTCAGCGAGAACTGCAACTCCGATGTGATGATCAGACGGGCCTTGGCGAGCATCCTCTTCAGCGCAGGAGAAATACCTTTGATCTTCTGCGCGTAGTCGAGGTCGCGCACCACCTCGGCAACCTGGAAGATGTCTCCGCTGTTGATCTTCTCGGTGAGCAGCTTGTACCAGCGGGACCAGTTGGCGCCGGCTTCCTGTGGCGTCGCCTTCAGGGTCTGAAAGACCTGGCGGGCCTTGTTCTTGGAGATGACCGGTCGAACGCCTCGCTCGAGGGCACTAGAGGCAGGCACGCGAACCGTGAGTTGGTCGGTCACGATCTCCAGCACGTAGTACTCCTGCTTCAGGCCGTCGAACTCGATCCTCTCTCTCTTTATGATCGTCGCAGCCCCGTGATGCGGGTACACGACCTTGTCGCCCACTTTGAAAGGCGATGCCTGCTTCTTCGTTCGCTTCGTCGTGGCGACCGTTGACGCGGCCTGCTTGGCAGCGGTCTTCTTCACGGCGGTCGTCTTCTTGGGAGCCGGCCTCACGGCGGGCCTCCTCTCCGCCTTCTTCTTGCTCGCCGGCTTCTTGGCCGCAGGCTTCTTGGCCGCAGGCTTCTTGGCCGCAGGCTTCTTGGCCGCAGGCTTCTTCGCCGCAGGCTTCTTCGCCGCAGGCTTCTTCGCCGCAGGCTTCTTCGCCGCAGGCTTCTTCGCCGCAGGCTTCTTCGCCGCAGGCTTCTTCGTCCCAGGCTTCTTCGTGATTGTCTTCTGTGAGGTTGTCTTGTTCGTGGCCACGTGCTTCCCGGGGTCGCGGACGGCGGCCGAGTGTACCGGACGGCGGCGGCTGTCTCCGTCGCTCAAGACCGGGACGCCCGCCACAGAGCGATGAGAGGCCGGGGCAACGGCCCGTCAGTCTTCGAGATCGCTGACGAGGCGGACGTCATGCAGGCGATCGAGGTAGGTCCTGATCTGACGAGCGCGCACCGTCCCGACACCCTCGACCTGGGAGAGCTGGTCGACGGGCGCGTCGAGCAACCGTTGCAGCGTTCCGAACTGATTGATCAACGCATCCCTCACCGGTGCCGGCAGGCGGGGGACTCCGGCAAGTGCTCTAGCACCTCGCGGATGAACTTCCTCGTCCAGCGGGGTGAGACCCAGGACCTGGGCAACCTCCTGGGTGTGATAGAGGTCCTCGTTGTCGAGTTCGTCGACCTTCGAAAACACCGAATAGCCCTTGCGAGGCCTGCGCCTCTGGTAGTCGTAGTTGACCAACTCGGTGAGCAACTCCACACCTGCCACGAGATCGGACGCCTGGATCCGAATCAGCATTGCCTCATCCCCGAGTTCGACCGCGATCGTCTCGAGGTCCGAGAGCAGGCGCAGGATGAGAGCTCCTCTCTGGATGACGACAACGGCATCGCGCAGCATCACCACGTCGTCGATTTCATAGCGCGTGAGTCGGCCCTCGGCCTCGTCGAGTTGCCGGCGCAGCCGCTCCAGTGATTGGAGGCGCTGGTTCGCCTCGGCGAGGAGCGACGTGGGCTCCTGGAGCGCGAAGCGGTCACCACCGGTGTAGACCACGGCGTAGCGGGTGCCTTCCTCGGATACTGCGAGCACGGGACGACCCGTCTGCAGTGCGAGTCGCTCAGCGGTGCGGAAGCGCGTTCCCGTTTCGTCAGTACGGATCGTTGGATCCGGGATGAAGTGGACGTTCGCCGCGGTGATCGCATCGTTCTCTTCATCGACCACGATGCCGCCGTCCATCTTCGCCAACTCGGCGATCCGCTGCGCGGTGAATGGCGCGGCGTCGAGTCGGAAACCACCGGAGGACACCCCCTCGACCTCGGAGCCCGCGCCGACGACGATGAGGGCGCCGCTCCCCTGGCGGAGGATGAGCTCCACGGCGTCCCGCAGCGGAGTCCCGGGGGCGAAGCGGCGGAGAACGTCGAGGGGGACAGAGGACTTGGACGGCATCGCGGCCGGAGGCTACTAGGAGAGTGCCTCAGTTCCCGTTCACCGAACGACGTCCAACCTCCGCGCCCGATCCCCCGCCAACCCGAGCATCGCAAGGACGTCTCCAATACGGCGCACCGACCGGCCCGGTGCCGCCACGTTGGTGACCATGAACCGCTCCACCTCTGCTCGGCGTGCTTCCGACCGGACCACCGACCGAAGCTCCCCGGTGAGGCCCACCTCGCCCCAGGCCGCCGCGGAGCCAACAGGTTCCGCGGTGAGGGAGGAGGCGACGGCAACCGCGATGGGAAGATCCGCCGCAGGCTCGGTGATGCGGGCTCCGCCCATCACCGACAGGTAGACGTCGTGGTCCCCGATGGGTAAGCCACAATGGCGCTCGAGGACGGCGAGCACCTGATGGAGCCGGGCCGGCGGTACGCCCTTGACGTTCCTCCGCGGCTGCGGGTTCTTGGTCGCCACCGTCAAGGCCTGTACCTCGACGAGGATCGCGCGGCGGCCGTCGACCGCCGGGAACAGCACGCTCCCGGGAGCGGTCTCGTCACGATGGGCCACGAGGAGTTCGCTCGGGTCGGGAACCGGGATCAGACCGGCTTCGGTCATTTCGAACACACCAACCTCATTCACCGAGCCGAAACGGTTCTTCGACGAGCGCAGGAATCGGATACCGGCATCTGGATCACCCTGCAGGTACAGGACGACATCGACCATGTGCTCGAGGAGCTTCGGTCCAGCGATCGACCCGTCCTTGGTCACGTGGCCGATGAGGACCACCGGTATGGCACTCTGCTTGGAAAAGGCCACGAGCTGCGCGGCGGCCTCGCGCACCTGGGCGGGACCTCCGACCGTGACCGCGGCCCCACCGGCATCGACGGTTTGGATCGAATCAACGATCACGAGCGCCGGGCGGCGCTTCGACGCCTGTTCGACGATCTCGGCGGCAGACGAGGCCGACGAGATGAGCACGTCGTCGAGGGCGCACCCAATGCGCTCTGCCCGCATCCCGACCTGATGGGCCGACTCCTCGCCGGAGACGATCAGCACCGGTCCATGACCGCGGGTGGCTCCGGCCCACTGCAGGGCGAGGGTCGACTTGCCCACACCTGGTTCGCCACCGAGCAGTACGACGGCGCCCGGAACCACGCCGCCGCCCAACACCCGGTCCACTTCGCTGAGCCCGGCGGACAGCCGCCTCGAGTCCGCAACTGCGACGAGCAGCTGGGGACGCCCCGTGCTTCCGGCACCGGCCGCATCGAGCGCTCCTGCTCCACATTGGGGGCAGAAGCCCATCCACTTCGCCGTTTGATAGCCGCATGATCGGCATAGAAACCCGGCCACGAAACCTCCCGTCTGTCTTCGTTGCCGACCGTATGCAACGGGGGTGACAGAAATGGAGGGCAGCCGCCCGCTCAGGAATCGAGGCGTTGAACCATCCAGCGAATGAGGAAGATGAGGGCAGCCACCAGCAGCAAGAACGCCACAATCCCGAGGAACGTCCAGGGCTCGGCCTGGCGAACAGTCAAGAAAACCATTTCAATGGCACAATACACCACGGCGCGGGATCCCACGCGGGGTTCGAGGGCGGCGCCGGACCCGAGGGCATCACATGACCGACGATCGCGACAATCAGCTCGACGATCTCTTCGAGCCGTTTGAGCTGCCGGACACGCCTCCGCAGCAGGACGACCCGGGGCATCAGCAGCGCTCTGGCGCGCCAGCGCAGGGCGACACACCTGCCGCGGGTGCGGTTCTCTGCCCCTCGTGCGGTTCTGCGAATCCGGAATACAACCGGCATTGTGAACAGTGCGGGGCGAGGCTCAGCCAGGACCCCCTTCCGGTAGCACCGCCGCCGCTGTCCCGCACCTCTCCGGGGGGACGGGCGCTCGGAGTCCTCGCAGCCGTCGTCCTCGTCGTGGCTCTGGTTGCGCTGATCTTCAACGTCTTTCGCGGTGGAAGCGATGACGAGACCGCCGGTGCCACGTCGACCTCGACGACGACCTCGACGATTCCACCGGTCGTCACGGAGTTGCTCGCCAGCTCCGTGGAGGCATCGTCCGAGTTGAGCGGCTTCGAGGCAGCGAATCTCATCGACGGTGACCCGGAGACTTCATGGAACGACGAGGGTCTTCGCGGTAAGGGAGCATGGCTCATCTTCCGCTTTGCCCGGCCAGTGTCCCTCAAGGAGATCGCATTCCAGAACCTGGAGGATGAGGTCCGCTTCAAGCGGAACTACAAGATCCAGGGTTTTTCCATCGTGGTCGACGACCTCACGGTCGAGATCAACGACCGATTGGAGAACTCCAACGCCGAGCAGCGCGTCCAGGTGGCGAGTCTCGAGACGACCGAGCTGAGGATCAACGTGCTCTCGACGTACACCGCTGAACCTGCCGGCGACCAACCCCCCTTCGACGAGCTGGCGCTGCAGGGAGTTCGCTTCTTCGGCACGGAGCGCTGACCGCTCCCGGTCCCGGGAGTCGCCCAGACCGCGAATTCGGAAGAATCTCACGTGGCGACTGTTGGCTCTGTGACAACCACTCAGTGCGCCGTGGAAACGGCCAGAAGGAGGCAGCGAGGTGAGCGACTGGAACGAGAACATCATCGAGGAGTTCCGCGCCAACGGCGGCAAGGTCGGCGGCATGTTCGAAGGGGCGCCACTGGTGTTGCTACATCATGTCGGCGCCAAGACCGGCACCGAGCGCGTGACGCCGCTGATGTACCAGACCGTTGACGACGGGTATGCGGTGTTCGCTTCCAAGGCCGGAGCCGACGACAACCCCGATTGGTACTACAACGTAACGGCGAACGGCGAAACCACGGCCGAGATCGGCACGCAAACGGTTGCCGTCGTTGCCCGCGTGGCCGAAGGCGAGGAGCATGACCGCATCTGGACAAAGCAGAAGCGGGAATGGCCCCAGTTCGCCGAGTACGAGGAGAAGACCGCTCGAACCGTGTTCCCCGTCGTCATCCTCGAACCCGTTTGCCGGCGCGCGAGCGCCGGCCTTCATTCCTTGATGTACGGCTGACCGTCTGCTGCCGGCGGCCTTGTCCTTCCAACCACTCCGGCAACCACGATGATCGTCACGATATACGGGATCATGAGTAGGAACTCAGACGGAATCCCAGTGTTCAGAATCGCCACCTTCTGCTGAACCGCACGGGAGAATCCGAAGACGAGACCGGCACCGAGTGCGCCAAAGGGAAGCCATCTCCCGAAGATCATCGCGGCCAGCCCGATGAACCCGATCCCCCCCGTCATGTCCTCCTCGAATCGTGCTACCTGCGCCAGCGCCAGGAAAGCGCCGCCAAACCCAGCAATGGCACCGCCCAAAACGACATTGCGGTATCGGACCCAATAGACGTTGATGCCCACCGTGTCGGCGGCACGAGGGTGCTCGCCGACCGATCGCGACCGAAGGCCCCACCTCGTGTAGAACAGGCCAAAGTGGAGAACGACCACGAGGATGAACATCCCGTAGATGAAGTACGTATGGTCGAACAGCATGGGCCCGAGAACGGGGATGTCGGCAAGCAGCGGGATCCTCATCGACGGAATACGTTCGGGAGCGTTGAGCCACTGAACACGCGTCAGAATGCGGGCAGACATCAAGGACGTCAAGCCCAGCGCCATGATGTTGATCACCACGCCGGCAATGATCTGATCGACATGGAACCTGATCGTGAGCCACGCCAGCATGAGGCCAAGCAACATTCCCGTGAGGATCGCCCCAAGGAGTCCCGCGGCCGTCCCAAAGGCACTGCTCAGCACCACGGCAGTGAATGCAGACGCCAACAACTGGCCCTCAATACCGATGTTGATGACGCCTACCCGCTCACACATCAGGCCAGTGAGCGCTCCGAGGACAATAACCACGGAGAGGATCACCGTGGAGCGCAACATGCCGACAAGGCTGAACTGTTTGCCTGCTGCAGCCCAGGCAAGGAATGCAAACGAGAAGATCCCGAAGCCAAAGGCCAGAACGAGGTTGGTCAGTTTCAACTGTGTTCTTGCCAGCCTCCATATCCCCAAACCAACGAGAGCGACAGCCCCGATGATCGCGAACCACCTCGTGTTGACGGTCCAACTCAGATCTTGGAAACGATCGGTCTGGAGCGACAGGTTGAAGGTGGCATCGAGTTCGCTCGAAACCCCCAGGCCGAACGCCCAAAAGACGTAGAGGCCGAGGGCGATGAGTACGGCGCCGACGATCGTCGAGCGTCTCTGAGCCGTCGACGACCGAACCTTGACCTCGGCGCCTTGTTCTTGAGCGACCGCGGTCATGCCCCCCATCCCTTCGTCAACTGCGTAGGTTCGACCTCGCTTGGCTTGACTCGGAAGATGGCGCGCACCAACTCGGGAGCCGCGATGAACACGATGATCAGCGCCTGCATGACCACCACGAGGTCAACCGAGACGCTGGCGGCAGCCTGCATGGAACGGCCGCCTGCGATGAGAGCTCCGAACAGGAGACCCGCCCACAACACACCGAATGGATGGGATCTCCCCAAGAGGGCGAGAGCTATGGCATCGAAGCCGATCGATCCTGCAAACCCAGAGCTGGCCTGATACGGGGGCAGACCGAGCGTCATCGTGGCCCCCGCGATTCCGGCGAGCGCGCCGGAGATAGCCATAACGGACGTGTATAGGAACGCGACGTTCATTCCCGCATACCGGCTGGCAGACGGGCTGAAGCCCGCAGCGCGGAACTCGAAGCCCAGCGTCGACTTGAACAGCAGCCAGTAGACGAAAAAGACGGCAGCCAACGCAAGGAACAAGGCAATGGAGACTCGGAAGTTGGCTCCGAAGATCGGGGGGAACCGCGCCGATTCCCTGATCGGGGCCGACTGGGGAAGGTTTGAGCCGGCTTCTTGAAAGACGGAAGTCTTCAGCACCCACAACACGAAGAATGCGGCGATGAAGTTGAGCATGATCGTCGTGATCACCTCATGGGCGCCGGTCTTCGCCTTGAGCAAGCCCGCGATGCCGCCCCATATGCCACCGCCGATGATGGCAGCCACGATTGCCAGCGGAATATGGAGGTACATGGGAAGGCTGACGTGGATCCCCACCCACAACGCGAACAGACCGCCCATGAACATCTGTCCGCGAACACCGATGTTGAACAGGCCGGCCCGGAATCCGACAGCGACAGCGAGTCCGGCGAGGATCAGCGGAGAGGCAGTGAAAAGTGTCTCCGAAATGGCCCGCACCGAACCGAATGCCCCCAGGAACAACGCCTTGTAGGCCTCCCAGACGCCGCGCAACATGTCGCCGATCGCCGCAATCGGCTCGGTCGCCAGTCGGCGAAGCGAGTCGACGTCGGTGAGCATGATGATGACGGCGCCGACGAGCAAGGCGAGCAACAGAGCGAGCGCCGGGATGAGGATCGCCCGCAAGGCACTTGTACCCACCCCGGTCGCCCTGCGGTACCAATTGGGATAGAGAGCGTCGGGCTCATCGTCCCGCGGGTCGCCTGACGGTCGGGCAATATTCGAGTCGTTCACGAGACTCCCGAACCGAGCATGGCGAGACCGATGTCAGTGATGTCGACGTCATCACCCTCGAACTCCTTTGCGATGCGTCCCTGATACATCACCAAGATGCGGTCCGACACGGCCATGACCTCGTCCAGTTCGGACGACACGATGAGGACCGCAGCGCCCTCGTCCCGCTCCTCCACGATCCGGGCATGAATGTGTTCAATCGATCCAACGTCCACGCCACGGGTGGGCTGGGAAGCAACAACCAGCTTGACATCTCGGTCGAATTCCCGAGCGACGATCACTTTCTGCTGGTTTCCGCCAGACAGCGTCGAAACGGCGACGCCAACCCCGGGCGTACGTACGTCGTACTCCACCACCAACCGCTCGGCTGCATCGCGGGCCGCCCCCCAGTCCATCTGGACGCCCCGTGAATACGGCCGGTCGTAATACGAATCGAGGACCATGTTCTCGGTGACCGTGAAGTCCAGCACGAGGCCGGCCTCTTGTCGGTCCTCAGGTACGTGGGCGACCTCCATTTCGTGGACCTGCCGGGGGGTCGCCTTGGTGATGTCTCGACCCGACATCAACACGGATCCAGACTGAGAGGGCCGAAGACCGACGATGCTCGCGACGAGCTCCGTTTGGCCGTTGCCTTGGACGCCGGCAATCCCCACGATCTCTCCCGCGCGAACTTCGAAGGAAACGCCGTTGACTGCCCGATGGTTGCGGTCGTCGAGTACGACGAGGTCGCGGACCTCCAAGACGGTCGCCTCAGGCCTCGATGTCTCCTTGCTCACGACGAGATCCACGGGACGCCCCACCATCATCTCTGCGAGCATCTGATCGTTCGCATCCTCGGGAAGCACCGCACCGACCGTCTTCCCATCCCTCATCACGACGATCCGGTCTGCGATCTCCAGCGCTTCCTTCAGCTTGTGACTGATGAAGATCACGCCCTTGTCGTCGGCGGCGAGGCCACGAACAATGCCAAAGAACTCCTCGACCTCTTGCGGCGTCAGCACAGCGGTGGGTTCGTCAAAGATCACGTAGCGGGCCTGTCGGATCAATACCTTGATGATCTCGACGCGTTGCTGCACACCAACCGGGATGTCCTCGATCATCGCATCCGGGTCGACGGCGAGGTTGTATCGCTCCGAAATCTCGAGCACCGACAGACGTGCCTGCTTCCGATCGATCCAATCGACCGCGTTGATCGGCTCGAAGCCCAGGATCACATTCTCTGAAACCGTGAAGACCGGGACCAACATGAAGTGTTGATGAACCATGCCCACGCCCGCCGCGATCGCTGCCTTCGGATCACTGGGCGGCAGAGGGATATCGTCGATCACGACCTCGCCACCATCGGGCGAATACAACCCGAACAGGACGTTCATGAGGGTCGTCTTGCCTGCACCGTTCTCGCCGAGCAGCGCAACGATCTCACCGGGAGCTACAGAGAGGTTGACGTCGTCTGCGGCCAACACGCCGGGAAACCGTTTGGTGATTCCCCGCATCTCCAAGGCCACAGGCGTACTCCCCTCGATTCCTCGCGACGGCGCACTATAGGGAACGCGAGAGAGCCCCCGCGGGTCGGCGGGGGCTCTCCCTCAACGTTCGTCAGTCAGATCAACCGACGTCGAACTTCTCCCAGTCGATTGTACCGGACTTGATGTCCTCCAGCACCTGCTGCACCTCGGCGGCTAGGTCTGCAGGAACATCTGCCGCCCAACTGTGATAGTCGGCGACGCCAACGGCTTCGTTGGCGAGGTTACCGACCTCGCCGCCACCGGTGAAGGTGCCTTCGGCGTGAGCCTGGAGTGAACGGGCGACCTGAACGTCGATACCCTTCAAGACGGTCGTCAACCACAGGTCCTGGAACTCGGCGGGCATTGCCTCGAAGGCATCGGCGTCAACTCCGATCAGTGCACCCTCGATGCCGCGGTCCTGGATCGCCGTGCCACAGGGGAGGTTGATCGCGCCACCAACCGGAAGGATGATGTCCGCGCCCTCGTCGAGCTGGCTCTCACACGTCGCCCGCACGAGCGGATCCGCGGGATCGAACGTACCCGTCATGGTTCCTTCCTGGGACGCGACGTCCCAGCCGAGGATGTTGACAGTCGCGCCCTTCTGCTCGTTGTAGTACTCCGCACCACGGGTGAAGCCGTCGAGGAAGATGGACACCGTCGGGATGTTCTCACCGCCATAGACGGCAAGTGTGCCGGTCTTGGTCATACCGGCGGCCAGGTAGCCGACGGCAAACGCTGCCTCGTCGGTCTGATAGACGAGACCACGGACGTTCGGCCCCACCGAGCCGAAGTCGATGATCGTCCAGTTCACGTCCGGGTTCGCTGCAGAGAACGTCTCAGTCGTACCTGCCAGCTTCCACCCGCTCGTAAGGATGTGCTCAGCACCCTGGTCGAGGCACGTCTCGACGTGCGGCTGATAGTCGGCCTCGCTGGTCGACTCCAGGAGGATGGGATCGGCCTGAACGAAGCCGGCAGCAACGGCGTCATTGACACCCTTCCATCCGGATGCGTTGAAGCTTCGATCGTCAACGCCGGCGTCATCTGTGACGAAACACGCCTTGACTGCCGTTACAGCCGGTGCTGCTGCGCCGGTGGTGGTGGTCTCTCCGGCCGTGGTCGTCGTTGTGTCGTCCGAGTCGCTGCTACATGCAGCAGCGATCAATGCAAAAGCAACGACGAGCACCGCAAATATGAGCCCTCTTCGTTTCAACATGAAGTCGAACCTTTCTGTTCAGGATCTGATCCGTTCAGGATCTGGTCTTGTTCAGGATCTTGCGGACGGCCTTCAGGATGGAAGGCGTCCATCGGGAATATTAGGCCTCAAAGCCTCTTTGGCGCCATCGCGCGGCGCCGGAGGCTACTCCTGGTCGGCGAGTTCGAGGGGAGGCGAATCGGGCGTCTCCACCGACACGAACGAGAGACGCTCCGCATCGTCGGGGTCGATGTCGACGAGCACCGTGCTCCCGGCCGGGAACTCCTTGTGAAGCATCTTCTCCGAGAGCGGGTCCTCGATCAAGCGCTGGATGGCCCGCCGCAACGGTCGTGCCCCCAGCTGAGGGTCGTAGCCCGTCTCGGCAAGCAGGTCCTTGGCGGCCTCGTTGAGCGCGAGGTCGATTGCCTGTGACTCGAGTTGGGTGCGGATCCGCTTGAGGAGCATGTCGACGATCAGCTTGACCTCGGCCATCGTAAGCTCGTGGAAGACGATCACTTCGTCGATGCGGTTCAAGAACTCGGGACGGAAGTGCCGCTTCAGGGCATCCATCACCTTCTCTCGCATCTTGTCGTAGCTCATGTCCGCATCGTCGGCGGCAAACCCGATGGCCTTCTTGCGCAGCTCGGCGGTGCCCAGGTTCGAGGTCATGATGATGACGGTGTTCTTGAAGTCGACCTGGCGACCCTGTGAATCGGTGAGCCGTCCGTCTTCGAGGATCTGGAGGAGGATGTTGAAGACGTCGGGATGTGCCTTCTCGATCTCGTCGAACAGCACCACCGAGAACGGCTTGCGCCGCACGGCCTCGGTGAGTTGGCCACCCTCGTCGTATCCCACGTACCCGGGTGGCGAGCCGACCAGCCGGCTGACGGCATGCTTCTCCATGTACTCCGACATGTCGATCTGGATCAAGGCGTTCTCGTCCCCGAACAGAAACTCGGCGAGGGACTTGGCGGTCTCGGTCTTTCCCACACCCGATGGACCGAGGAAGATGAACGATCCCGACGGCCGCTTTGGATCCTTGAGACCCGCTCTCGTGCGGCGGATGGAACGGGACACTGCGGCGATGGCGTCCTGCTGGCCGACGATCCGCTTGTGCAGCTCGTCTTCCATGGCGAGGAGCTTTGTGGTCTCCTCCTCGGTGAGCCGGTGGACGGGGATGCCGGTCCACTGGGCGAGTACTTCGGCGATCTCCTCCTCGTCGATCACCGCAGACGCGTCGTACCCGGCGGCACTCGAATCGGCCTCGCGTTCTCCGCGGTCCGAGAGCAGCGACCGCTCCTGATCGCGGAGCTTCGCCGCCCGCTCGTACTGCTGGGCGAGCACGGCATCGCGCTTGTCGCTGCGGAGCCGACCGATCTGATCGTCGATGTCACGGATCTCGGGTGGCAGGTCCTTGCGCTTGAGGCGCATTCGCGACCCGGCCTCGTCGATGAGGTCGATCGCCTTGTCCGGCAGATAACGATCGGCAATGTAACGGTCGGCGAGGTTGGCGGCGTTGACGAGGGCCTGGTCGGTGAACTTCACCTTGTGATGCTCCTCATAGGAGTCGCGCAGGCCCTCGAGGATCTTGATCGTGTCGGAAACCGACGGCTCTTCCACCTGGATCGGCTGGAACCTGCGCTCGAGGGCCGAGTCCTTCTCGAGGTACTTCCGATACTCCTCGAGCGTGGTCGCTCCGACAGTCTGCAGCTCTCCGCGAGCCAGCATCGGCTTCAGGATCGAAGCGGCATCGATAGCACCCTCCGCGGCGCCCGCACCGACGAGGGTGTGGATCTCGTCGATGAACAGGATGATGTCGCCGCGGGTGCGAATCTCCTTCAGCACCTTCTTCAGGCGTTCCTCGAAATCGCCGCGGTAGCGGGATCCGGCGACGAGGGCGCCGAGATCGAGGGTGTAGAGGTGTTTGCCGGTGAGGGTATCGGGGACGTTGTCCTCGACGATGCGCTGGGCGAGCCCCTCGACGATGGCCGTCTTGCCGACACCCGGCTCGCCGATGAGCACCGGGTTGTTCTTCGTACGACGCGACAGCACTTGCATGACCCGTTGGATCTCGTTCTCGCGACCGATGACGGGGTCGAGCTTGCGCTCTCTGGCGAGCTGCGTGAGGTTACGGCCGAACTGGTCGAGGACCGTCGAACCCGAAGAGGATCCCTCCTGACGGCCCGACGAACCTCCGGGGTGGCCACTGGGCTGGCCGCCCTCCTCGCCCTGGACGCCTGAGAGCAGCTGAATCACGGTCTGGCGGACCTTGTGCAGCTCGGCTCCCAGCTTTTGCAGCACCTGGGCCGCCACTCCTTCACCCTCGCGGATGAGGCCGAGGAGGATGTGCTCGGTCCCGATGTAGTTGTGGCCGAGCTGCAGAGCCTCGCGTAACGACAGTTCGAGCACCTTCTTGGCCCGGGGGGTGAAAGGGATATGGCCGCTCGGGGCCTGCGAACCCTGGCCGATGATCTCGACGACCTGGCTGCGAACCGACTCGAGGCTGATGTCCATGCTCTCGAGCGCCCGGGCCGCCACGCCCTCGCCCTCGTGGATGAGGCCGAGGAGGATGTGCTCGGTGCCGATGTAGTTGTGGTTGAGAAGACGCGCTTCTTCTTGAGCCAGAACGACGACCCTGCGGGCCCGGTCTGTGAATCGCTCGAACACAGTGCTGCTTTCGTCCGTTACCTAGTCATCTACTTCGACATGAACGTTCGACATGAACGCTTTGCCCGACACCAGCAATGCCCAACATCAGCAATAACCGATGGCGCTCCGGTTCCCCGACGCGCCCCGGTGAGTATAGAAGGCCGACCTCCTAAGCCCCCGGGACTCTTCGATGAACCGACGAACCGTAGTTCTAGCGGAAACCGGCCCGGTAGCATCGGAATTCCGCAGCGCGGAGTCCCGCAGTGGAACAGCCAATCCTTCGAGATCTCGTCCCGATCCCAGCCGTTTGGGATCGGCTCGTCTCCGTCGAGAGGCGCCTCTTCGAGGTGACCGAGGCACGGACGCCCTTTCTCACCGACATCGCCCAACACGGGATTCGCGCTGGGGGCAAGCGCTACCGGCCCCTGCTCGCCCAAGTGGCAGCGGAGCTCGGACCACAACCCGAGGACGGTGCGGTGGAGGCCGGGGTCGCTGTGGAGCTCGTTCACCTCGGTTCGCTGTACCACGAC
>Ga0255055_10000116_pt1 | contig 58035 bp, 44 predicted proteins | sample JV7_2_27_MG_FD_188633 | JGI IMG/M metagenome (GOLD analysis project Ga0255055, IMG submission 188633) | Seawater microbial communities from Jervis Inlet, British Columbia, Canada - JV7_2_27 | ecosystem: Environmental > Aquatic > Marine > Inlet | place: Canada: British Columbia | collected... | reverse complement strand
CATTGCATCCCGGCTCGCGCATCTGTATAAATACCCTCCGTAAAAAGCTCGCAAATGGACCACAAATCTCACAAGAAGGGACCCATTCAGAAAAGGAAAAACGTGTATAGTAGAAATGTAGACAGCCATCACCTAAAGCAGGCAACGCGCGATCAATATTGGATCGATAGTACCTATTGCCGGATATGAGTCGGAACGAGTAAATGCAGCCATTGTTACCAGGAGTGTTGAAAATATGATCCATTTAGGGACCTCGGGTTTTTCGTATGACGATTGGATTGGATGCGTGTACCCGGAAGATCTGCCAAAGCGGTCCTGGCTGGAATTCTACGCACAACATTTCGATACGGTGGAGCTCAATGTTAGCTATTACCGAATCCCGGCGTTAAAAACCGTTAAGGGCTGGGTAGAGAGGACACCCGATAGTTTCGTATTCTCTGTGAAAGCTCATCGCAGCATAACCCACGAACGTGAAGAGCCTGCCTACGAGGCATTTATCGAAACATTCCGGCCGATGGCAGATTCTGGAAAACTAGCGGGTGTCCTAGCTCAATTTCCTTTTTCTTTTCACCCTTCACCGGAGAATCGGACATACCTCGAGCAATTGCGTGAGGGCTTCCAGGATTTGCCCGTTGTTATCGAATTCCGTGATCACGCCTGGGTATCTGATGAGACTTTTGAGCATCTGAAGACGCAGAATTTGGGGTTTTGCTGTGTTGATGAACCGCGGCTGAAGGGACTAATGCCGCCGGTGGTGCGGGCGACGAGTGATGTCGCCTATGTCCGATTCCATGGCCGCAACGCTAGTAAATGGTGGAAGCACGAGCATGCTTGGGAGCGTTACGATTACACATATCCTGAGCAAGAGCTGGAGGAATGGATCCCTCGTATCCGCGAGCTCGATTCCGCCGCTCCACTAACGCTTGTCTATGCTAATAATCACTATCGCGGGCAGAGTGTTGACACCTTGCGAAAACTGGATACGCTCCTCATCAATGAATAAAACTTTCCCATTACGAGTGTCTGTTTGAGCTTGGTTCTTTAGTGGTGGAAGCCTAAAATGGTATAATGGTTCATTGCCTTCACCGGTGTAATAATCCACGTCATTGAGCGATTGAGGGAAAAGAAAGCGATGTCTGGACACTCAAAATGGTCAACGATTAAGCGCAAGAAAGCTGTGAATGATGCCAAACGAGGGGCAGTATTTACACGTCTTGCACGCGAGATCACAATCGCAGCTCGCGAGGGTGGTGGAGATACGGAAACCAACTTCACACTGCGGCTTGCCATTGATCGCGCTAAAGACGGGAACATGCCCAAGGAAAATATCGAACGGGCTGTTAAGCGCGGTACCGGGGACGATAAGGACGGTGTAAGTCTCGAACAAACCATGTACGAAGGCTATGCAGCTCATGGCGTCGCGTTAATGATTGAGGTCGTGACCGATAACCGCAACCGGACGGTAGCAGATCTCCGGCATGAGCTCACAAAATCTGGTGGGAACCTGGCCGACGCTGGATCTGTCTCCTGGCAATTCCGGCGTGCCGCATATTTCTACATCCCGATTGAAAAGGCCGATCAGGAAAAGGTCTTCGAATTGGCGGTTGAAGCAGGCGCGGATGACGTCGTCATCGGCGAGGAGGAGATTGAGATATTCGCTCCCGTGGAGGTGTTCAAGGAAATTAACGACCGCTTTCATGAAGCCGGAATTAAACCCTCGGAAGCTTCTCTGAGAATGATGCCCAACACGCTTCTAGACATCGGCGGAGAGAACGCCGTGAAAGTAATGCGGGTTATCGAGGAGATAGAAGATCTCGATGACGTGCAGAATGTCTATTCAAACCTAGAAGTAACCGACGAAGCAGTCTCGATGCTTGAGACAGCCTGACCCTGCAAACGATAGATAATCAATGCTTGTCATCGGGATTGATCCGGGGACTGCTAGAACAGGCTACGGCTTAATCCAGCAATCCGCATCCGGATCTCTGGATCTGGTGGACTTTGGCGTAATCGAAACCTCTCCGAAGCTACCGATGAGCGAGCGATTGCTGAAACTCCACCGCGATTTACAAGACTTGCTGTCTCAGCATAAGCCTGCAGAAGCTGCTGTAGAACGTCTTTTTTTCCAGAAGAACGTAAAAACAGCCATCACAGTGGGGCAGGCGCGCGGCGTCGCTATTCTGGCTTTAGCTGAAGTAGGCCTGAATGTCAAAGAGTATTCCCCGCAAGAAATCAAGCAAGCGGTTACAGGTTATGGGGCAGCGGAGAAAGGTCAGGTTCAGCGGATGGTCCAGAACTTATTAGAGATGGATGATCTTCCGCGACCGGATGACGCCGCAGACGCTCTGGCGGTCGCTATTTGCCATTACTATGTATCAAAGCTAGAGCGGCGAATTGAAGGTGCAGAATGATCGGGTCCATTCGGGGAATTGTCTTACACATCGTTGAGGGCGAACTTACACTGGAAGTGGGGGGTGTAGGTTTGCGCATAGCCATAACAAGGGGCGTCCATACGGCAGGCCCCGAGATTGGTAAACCATTTTTCTTGCATACCCATCTCATTGTCCGGGAAGATGAACTCAGTCTATATGGTTTTCACTCAACAGAGGAACGGGGGCTCTTCGTAGTCTTGCTTGGTGTCTCTGGAGTCGGTCCAAAATTGGCAATGTCTGTATTATCGAATATTTCTCCGGATGTCCTTCGTAGCGCGGTCGCGAATAATCAGCCTGAGATCTTGACAAGGGTGCCCGGTATAGGCAAAAAGACGGGCGAAAAGATCATCTTCCATCTTAAGGATGTCTTGGCCGGGCCGACCGTTGAGATACACGTCCCCAGCGATGTTGATACTGAGGTGCTTGGGGTGCTGACCGGTTTGGGGTACAGCATTGTTGAATCACAGACGGCAGTCCAATCCATTCCCGAGGATGCGAAGGATGACCTCGAGGAACGTGTTCGCCTGGCGCTTCAGTACTTCTCCTCCCCATAAACCAAATAATCGTATCCCTGATAATCCTCGCGTACAACCTCAATAGGTTGATGATCTTTCTTCCACGTGTGAATACCTTTTCAAGGGCGCTTGTGAATCTATGTCCACAAAACTCGACAAAACTATGCCCTTAAAGAATGAAGATGTATCAGCCATAAATTGGGATGGGTTTACTTTAATGAAGTGCACAAGATATTTTGCTTCGGATCATTTGACATTTCCCGTTGAATTGCTACTATTAGAAGACAAAGTGGATAGGTATGACCATTTTATATTGGTTATTCTTCGCCAAAGAATCAACCACTAGAGATCCTCGGTAATCTTTTTTTAACTAACTACGAAACGTAGAGAACTCGGCGATTCGGTTCCATTTAATTATATTTCAAGGACCCTGTGGCGATGGAATCTCTTCCGACCCTATGACAACTGAAGCAATTCTTCTTGAGGTAAATGACGTCTCCTTGCGCTTCGGGGGCACGCAAGCGCTCACTAGTGTCAGCTTCAATGTACATCCAGGAGAGATCCTGGCGATTATCGGGCCTAACGGCGCTGGCAAGACCTCCATACTTAATTGCCTCAACGGTTTCTATCGCCCCTATCAGGGTCAGATCATTTTCGATAATAAGGACCTTACGCGACTGCCACCCCATCGCATTGCCGAAATGGGGGTCGCGCGAACCTTCCAAAATATCGCCCTATATACTGGCCTGAGTACGCTCGATAACCTGATGGCAGCCCGCAATATCCATATGCGGGCTAACTTTTTACAGTGTTTGCTATATTGGGGTCCGGCCAAACGTGAGGATATCAACCATCGAGTGCGAGTCGAGGAGATCATCGATTTTCTCGAGATCGAGCACATCCGTAAAGCGATTGTGGGCTCCCTGCCTTACGGTTTGCGTAAGCGTGTTGAATTGGGACGTGCCCTGGCACTCGAGCCGAGCTTGCTGCTACTCGATGAACCCATGACCGGTATGAATCAAGAAGAAAAAGAGGATATGGCGCGTTTCATCCTCGATATCCACGAGCGCGAGCGCATGACGATCTTGCTGATCGAACATGATATGGGGCTTGTCATGGATATCGCCGATCGGGCGGTGGTGCTCGACTTTGGTGCCAAGATCGCCGAGGGTTCACCGCAGGAGATCCGAGCAGATGCAACTGTGATCAATGCTTATCTGGGCGAGGCTAACTGACGTGGGCGAGATCGATACACTCCCGAAAAGCCTGCGCGCAACCTCCAAACAATATGGGATGACACGCCCTGCTATGCGGCAGAAGGATCACGGCATCTGGCGTTCCTTCACCTGGGAAGAATCGTTAGAGCAAACTCGAGCTCTTTGCCTTGGGCTTACCCAGATTGGTTTTCAACCCGGGGAGAAGGCCTGCATAATCGGCGATAACGACCCTCAATACTTCTGGGCACAATTGGCAATCCAATCAGTCGGCGGGATTGCGGTGGGTGTCTTCACCGATAGCTCACCGCTTGAGCTTGAGTATATTGTGACACACTCGGATGCAACCATGGTGTTCGCCAAAGATCAGGAACAATGCGACAAGCTGATCGCGATCAAGGATCAGGTTTCGAATGTGAAGCGTGTCATTTACTGGGACGAAAAGGGCTTATGGAGCTGCGACGACAAATGGCTGTTGAATTACAGCGAGGTCCAGGCGCTTGGCAGACATCTACATGAGGAGCAACCGACCCTGTTCGACCATTTGGTTGACTCAGGAAGTGCTGATGACCTTGCCATCTTTTGCTATACCTCAGGAACAACTGGCCAGCCGAAAGGGGCGATGATCAGCCATGGGAATTTGATCGACGGGTGCGATCTAAACCTGAAGGTTGACCCGCGTACAGAGGATGATGAATACCTTTCCTTCCTGCCGCCGGCCTGGATCACCGAGAACGTGCTTGGCCTGGCGATTCACCTACGCACGGGTATGATTGCCAACTTTCCAGAGGCTCCCGAGACGGTTCAGGAGAACCTGCGTGAGATCACGCCCTTCGTGCAGTTGTTCAGCGCTCGTCAGTGGGAAAGCCTGGTAGCTTTGGTTCAGGTGAAAATGACTGAAGCTAACTGGATTAATCGTTTACTCTACCGCCTCTTCATGCCTGTTGGCTATAAAGTTGCAAATTTGCGCTACGAACAACAAAAACCGATTCCCTGGATTTGGCGTTTGCTGTATGCAATGGGGGAGTTTGCCTTATTCCACCCACTGCGGGATAAACTAGGCATGACCCGCATTCGCTCGGCTTATTCATCGGGTGCAGCCCAAAGCCCGGATGTGATTCGTTTCTTCCGTGCCATCGGGGTCAATATTAAGCAGCTATATGGTTCCACGGAAGCCCAGACTCACACGCTCCACATCGGTGATGACGTGCGTTTTGAGACCGTTGGAGTGGCCCTACCGGGGATGGATGTCCGCATTGGCGATGATGGCGAAATCCTCATCGCCGGCCCTTCGGTATTCCAGGGATACTATAAAGATCCGGATGGCACTCAAGCAGCACTCGAAGTTGATGGGGAAGGTAAACGGTGGTTCAAAACCGGGGATGCCGGACACATCGATGATGACCAGCACGTGATCTACCTCGACCGTCTTAAGGAGATGATCCCGCTGGCAAGCGGGGAACACTTCTCGCCACAGTTCATAGAAGGTCAGCTCAAATTCAGTCCCTATATCCGCGATGCGATGACGATTGGAGCGACCGATCTTCCATTCGTCACAGCATTGATCAACATAGATTTTGAGAACGTGGGCCGCTGGGCTGAACGGCACGGACTCACTTATACAACTTTCGTGGATTTATCACAAAAGCCAGAGGTATACCGTCTAATCAGAAAGGATGTGGAGCGCGTCAACCACACGTTGGTCGAGGCGGCAGCCGTGCGTCGGTTTGTGCTTATGCATAAGGAGTTCGATGCCGATGAAGCCGAGCTTACCCGCACTCGCAAACTACGCCGGCGGACGTTGCGGGAACACTATGAGGAAATCATTGAGGCGATGTATAGCGATAACCACGAAGTGAGTGTCAAGGCTTCAGTGCGATACCAGGATGGCCGGGAAAGTGAAATCGAAACGAAAGTACACGTTGAAGCACTCGATAAGGAGGAGAGCCCCGGATGAATTGGCAATTATTGCCTCAGTTTGCCGTGACTGGATTACTGGCCGGGGGACCGATTGCCCTGATGGCACTCGGCCTGGTGCTCATTTTCAAGTCATCCTACATTTTCAACTTTGCCCAAGGCCAATTGCTGCTTATGGGTGCACTGATCACCTGGTGGTTTTCAGTGGAACTAGGGCTGCCATTGTGGGCAGCGATCGCTCTGGCGTTGATCTTCTCGGCCTTGCTGGGACTGGTCATCGAACGTTTGACGCTGCGACCGATGACCGGTCAACCGCTGCTTTCGATCATCCTGATGACACTCGGTCTCAGCCAGGTGCTGCAAGGATTGGCGCTGCTTTTATTTGGCGGCAGTCAGCGCAATTTCCCGCAGATTTTCTCTGCCGGAGATCCCTATAAGATCACAACCCCATTCATGTTCGAAGGCAACCCGATTGTCCTGATCCTCAAGCAGAACCTGGTGTGGTCCTTTATCGTGGCAATTCTGGGTGTGATTGTAATCGGCGCTTTCTTTCAATTCACAAAAGCCGGGTTGGCGATGCGAGCCACCTCCGAGGATCACGAGCTAGCCCAAAGCATCGGTCTGCGCATCCACCGCATATTTGGTATCTCCTGGATGTTAGCCGCCGTTGCTGCAACGACAGGGGGAGTGCTCCTGGCCACATCAAGTGGTCTTGACCTGAGCCTTTCGATCGTGGTGCTGGCGGCATTTCCGGCAGTCCTATTGGGGGGTCTTGAGTCGATACCGGGTACGATCGTCGGTGGCCTTTTAATTGGTCTATCACAGGGGTTGGTCTCAGTCTCGAAGATTCAATTTATTCGCAGTTCGGGGGAGATCATGCCCTACGTCGTGCTCCTGCTGGTCTTGATGATCCGACCTGAAGGATTATTCGGTCAGAAGAGGATCGAGAGGATCTAAGTTATGACCGTGTTACGACCCGCCGGTGAATTCGATACCAGTTATGCACAGGATATGGCCACCATCCGTCGCAAGTGGCAGTGGGTGCTTCTGTTCGCGTTCATCATTGCGCTCTACACGCTGCCGCTCTATGCCAGTCAAAGCCTGGTCGCTTTGGTGAATCGAATTTGCATCACCATCATCGCTATTCAGGGTCTCAATCTGCTGACAGGTTATACCGGTCAGATATCGCTGGGCCAGGCGGCCTTCATGACCACCGGAGGCTATATTTCGGCGCTGTTGGTCAATCTGCTAGGCTGGCCTTTTTACCTATCGGTCCCTGCCGCTGCTCTGGGGGCTGGAGTCATTGGTTTGTTGTTCGGTTTGCCCTCGCTTCGGGTGAAAGGTTTTTACCTGGTGATGGCTACCCTGGCAGCCCAATTCATCATCCCCTGGTTCACCCGCAATACTTTTAAAGACCTTCTGAATGGCGCCCAGGGTCTAAACGTGGAAGTACCCATATTGTTTGGTCTGCAAATTAACACGCCACAACGCTATCTGATGCTGACACTAACTTTCCTGATTGTGACCACGATTATCGCCCACAATGTTTCTCGCTCGCGTCTGGGGCGTGCCTTCATCACGATACGAGACAACGATTTAGCGGCAGAGGTACTCGGTGTCAATCTTTTCCGTGTAAAGCTGCAGGCTTTTTTCCTGGCGGCTATGTACGCTGGCTTGGCGGGGGCGCTATCGGCTCACCAATTGCGCCATATTAATTCCGAGACTTTCAATTTGACCGACTCGATTATGTTCATGGGGATGCTGGTCATCGGCGGTCTGGGGTCCAATCTGGGTCCTTTCTTCGGTGCAATCGTGGTCGAGATGTTGATCGAGATTGCCACCATCCTCGGACCAGTTTTCTCCGGTATTCTTCCGGCAACAGCTTATGGCGCTGTTCAGGCATTGCGTCCATTGTTCTTTGGCACAGCTTTAATGCTTTTTCTGATTTTTGAACCGCGCGGTTTGGCCTATCGCTGGAATCTCATGAAAGCAGCCTGGCGATTGCGTCCATTCTCCCATTAACCTGGAAGGAGGTGTAGGAATAAATAACCCATTTTCAATACTCAGAGCCCTCCCCCGATCCCAGTCATTGAAGATAGAGGCCTGAGCAGAACCCGTCAAACTTACCGAGGAGATGAGCCATGCGTAGTAAGATCCACATCCTTCTTAGTCTACTTGTCCTGGTAGCGTTAGTATTGGGTGCCTGCGCACCTGCCGCTACTGAAGAACCACCACCACCGCCACCACCGCCACCGCCAGAGCCAACGGCTCCTCCAGAGCCGGAACCTGAAGTGCCGGCTGGGCCACCTGATCTGGCCGGTGAAACGATTACGATCTATCACTTCGGCGACCTTTCCGGTCCATATGCGGCTATCACCTCGCCCTTGGTACACGGTGCGGAAGATGCCGTGGCAGCTGTGAATGAGGCCGGGGGGATATACGGGGCCATGCTTGATGTGAAATTCGCCGACACCGCTGGCAGTATCGATGAAGCCGTGGCAGCCTTCGATCGCTTCACCGGCGGAGACGACAATCCGTTGGTGATGATCACCTACGGCTCCGGTGAAGTAGAAGCGCTGGCACAGCGCTTCGCAGAGAATAAGGTCGTCAACATCACCGCCGGTTTGAGCGCTCGGGGCTTCTATATCGATTCGGGTTACTCCTTTGGTCTGGGACCGATTTACCCCGATCAATTCGGATTGGTGATGACCTTTTTGCACGATAACTGGGCAGCGTATAAACCAGCTGATGCAGGGGATGAAATCAAGCTGGCCTACGTCAGTTGGCCCACAGCTTTTGGCCAGGGGGCGCTCACGCCCGAAACGCGGGCCTTCCTGGATAGTTTAGGCATTGAGGTAGTCGCTGAAGAAACCTACGATGTCTCGCCGGCCGCGGATACAACCACCGCCATTCTTAACGCTCAGGCGGCTGGTGCCAATGTCATCTGGACCAATACTTTGGCATTCGGGGTCTCGGTAGTGTTAAACGACCTTAACAGTCTTGGCTTACGTGATCAATTTGTCGTCGCGACCGATAACTGGGGCATGGATCTAGCCACTTATGCTTTCCTAGCAGACGGAGCATATGGTGTTGGCTTGATCTCGGCCTTCCCATATCTCTGGTGGACCGATGCCGATAACGCTGGTGTGCAGTATGCCGAGAGCTTGTTCGCTGCCAATGAGCGGCCATCGAGTGAGCACAATGTCGGTTATCTGTTGCTAGTCGCCGGGATCGATATGGCTGTTCAGGCGATCCAACATGCCATCGATACAGTGGGCTACGAGAATCTTAATGGAGAGGCTGTGCATAATGCCTTGATGGATTTGAGCCCGTTCGAGCCGCTGAATGGCGTCTTGAAAGTTGACTACTCGGGTACGAGTCGATCGCCACATGTCGCCCAGATTCGTATGATCCAAGGTGGGCCGGATGCTTTCAATATCCTGCAGGATTGGGCTGACACCCCGGATCTGCGACCCACTGAGTAAGAGCCCGTTGTTCTGAGGTTACCCCGGGGGCGTCAGGAAAGGATGCCCCCGGGATCAATAAGGTGCCTATGTCGCAGTTAAAACTTAATAACATTGAAGTGGTTTACTGTGATGTCATCCAGGTGCTTCGGGGGGTGTCCCTCGAAGTTCAGGCTGGAACCATCGTAGCCTTGTTGGGTTCGAACGGTGCTGGAAAGACGACCACCCTAAGGGCGATCTCGGGTTTGTTGGTCAGCCAGGACGGCAAGATGACGCGCGGCTCGATCGAGTACGACGGCGAATGTATCGACCGTTTAGCGCCTGACGAAGTCGTCCGCCGGGGCTTAGTCCAAATCCTCGAAGGTCGTCGTTTATTTCAACATCTCACCGTCGAAGAAAATTTAATCGTAGGTTCGGTCGGCCGTGGTCGCACGACGGATGCCATCTTGAAACATGATCTGGCCGAGGTCTACCGTTATTTCCCTAGGTTGGCGGACATGCGCAAGCGAGTCAGCGGCTATCTGTCTGGTGGGGAACAGCAAATGCTGGTAATTGGGCGGGCACTCATGAGCAACCCACGTTTTATCCTGTTAGATGAGCCTTCCCTGGGATTAGCACCTCTGCTTGTCGCCGAGATTTTCAATGTTATCCAGCAAATGCGTGATCAAGGCCAAATTTCGATCCTGCTTGTGGAGCAAAACGCCAATCTGGCGCTCGGTGTGGCGGATTACGCCTACGTGATGGATAACGGGCGCATCGTTTTGGACGGGTCGACAGAACAAATGGTCAATAATGAGGACATCAAGGAATTCTATCTGGGATTAAATCAGTTGGGTGAGCGCAAGAGCTACCGAGACGTGAAACATTACAAGCGAAGAAAACGTTGGCTGGGATGAGACCTAGTCATATCAGGGATCACCTTGGGGAAGGTGGATAGCATCATGGGACGAACTTTTTATACGGTCCTTCAAGATAACGCTCTTACGAGTGGTGATGATATTGCACTTATTGGTTCATCTGAATCGCTCACGTACAATCAATTACTAGAACGGGTGGATATGCTTGCCGAGGGTCTCCGCCAAAAAGGGATCGCCCCGGGTGAACGTATCTGCCTCCTTGCCCATAACGCCATCGAGAGTTTCCTGCTGTTCGGTGCTTGCGCAAAAACAGGGGCGATCGTCTTTCCGATCAGTTGGCGTCTGTCGAGTGCAGAGATTCAAGTGGTGCTGGACTTGGCCGAGCCGAAGATGTTGATCGTAGATGCAGCTAACCTGGGAACGCTTGATTCCATCGAAGCCGAGGCGATTCCACACCGAGTCGTCTTTGGCATCGAAGCCGCGGATGGATGGCTATCCTTCAAAGAATTGTCACTTGATCCGACAGAGGAAATCTCCGGCGTCACTTCAGAGGATGCCTTCGTATTGCTGACGACGGCAGCCGTTGAAGGCGTGCCACGTGCAGCAACGCTAACCCACGCTAACATTCTGACGGCTAGTGATCAATTGATTAATGGTCTTGAGCTAACGCCCGGCGACCGCCACCTCGCTGCACTTCCATTCTTCCACGTCACCGGATTAGGGCTCTCCATGGCAACACTTCAAGCCGGTGGCGCCAATGTCATCCAGGAACGTTTCGATCCATCTGAAGCGGTGGAGCTCATGGATCGACATGAGGTGAGCTTGCTGGCTAGTTTCCCGCCGGTATTAGCGACATTACTGGAAGCGCGGGAAACGACCGAGGCCAAGTGGGAGTCGCTGCGCTATGTCCTGGGGCTCGATGCCCCGGAGATGATCCACCGCTTGCTTGCGGAAAGCGGGGCTAGTTTCTGGACTGGTTACGGTCAATCGGAGATTTCTGGAGTCGTTACATTAATCGATGTGCGCGAGAAGCCCGGATCGGTGGGTAAGCCGCTGCCGGGCGTTGAATTACGCTGCTTCGATGAGAACGGGGTTGAAGTACCCACCGGTGCGCCAGGGGAGATCGTCGTCCGGGGACCGCTTGTCTTTCAAGGCTACTGGCGTGATGAAGACGCGAATTTGTTTGCGTCCCGCCACGGATGGCATCACACCGGCGACCTGGGACGGTTCGATGAGGAAGGCTACCTCTATTATGTGGGGCGCAAACCAGAGAAGGATCTTATCAAGTCGGGTGGGGAGAACGTCTATCCGGCTGAGGTGGAGTTCGCTATAGCATTACTCCCACAGGTTACTGCCGTGTGTGTCATCGGGATTCCCGATGCGACGTGGGGTGAGGCAGTAAAGGCTCTGATTGAATTAAAACCGGGAGAGAAGTTGACCGAGAAAGAAGTGGTCGAGGCAGCCACGGCTCGTATTGCCGCCTATAAGAAACCGAGACAAATTCAATTCGTAGAAGCACTTCCACGTACATCCGAAGGTCAAATCGATCGTGTCGCAGTAAAAACGATCTACGGGGAGTAGGATCCCCGCACTTTCCCCGGTACTTCCACTTTAGTTAATCTAACCCTGGTCCCGCCGAAACCATCGCGTCGCTCGCTGGATCCCCGCCTGCAGAAGACCCAGGACCGTCCCCAGAGGTTTCACCACGACAGTATTAAAGGGATTTAATGCTGAGACCCAGGCAGGTGTTTTTCGGCGAGATTGAAGGAAGGGGATCGCTTGGGCGCGTTCAGCAACTTTGACCACGGCCGCCGCCCATGAGAGACCAGCTCCGAAGGCCACGAAAGCCAGCGTGTCACCCACTTTGGCGCGTCCTTGCTCAAAGGCTTCCACCAATGCGATCGGGATCGATGCGGCGGAAGTGTTGCCATAACGGTCGATGTTGATGAAAATCTTCTCTTCAGGGAAGCCCACATACTTGGCAGCACTCTCAATAATTCGCAGGTTAGCCTGATGGGGGATGAAGAGGTCGATGTCGTCGCTCGTCAATCCAGCTTGTTGGATCACCTGCCGCAGTGCTTTACCAATAATTCGAGAGGCGAAACGGAATACCTGATTACCGTTCATCTTCAGTTTATGAAGTCCTTGGTCGATCGATTCGTGAGTAGGGGGCACGGCTGAACCCCCGCCTGGTAAGATCAGGTGCTCAGCTCCCGACCCGTCAGAGCCAAGGACAGATGAAAGTACACCGGCGGGTTTATCGCTCACCTGCAGAACGACTGCACCAGCGCCATCGCCAAAAAGAATACAGGTTGAACGATCGGTCCAGTCGACGAATCGGCTCAATAGCTCAACACCAATGACAAGAACGTTATCGCAAACGCCATTGCTAATGTATTGTTGAGCAGTGGTCAGCGCATAGACGAAGCCGGCACACCCGGCTACAAGCGTGAAGGCACCTACGTCGCGCGCGCCGAGTGCGTGCTGGACCTGCGAAGAGACCGGCGGTGTGAGGTAATCAGGGCTGGAGGTTGCGACGATGATCAAGCCCAAGTCGCGCGCTCGCACCTCAGCCATGGCCAGGGCATCTCGCGCTGCGGCGACAGCCATATCGGAGGTATTCTCGGTCGGGCTAACGATTCGGCGTTCCCGGATACCGGTCCGCTGGACGATCCACTCATCGCTGGTCTCGATCATGCGCTCAAGGTCAGCATTGGTGAGCACCTGTTCGGGGGTGTATTTTCCCCAGCCGATGATATTGGCGTAGCGATCTGACATAACAATCCCCTCCTGGGATGAATGTTCCTCTAAGTTTAGATCCTAATGTGCAGGCTTTTGGATATTACTTTACACAACACTAGATATGTTACATAGTTGCTCCATTTGTCCAGGTATCCTGTCGGTCCAAATCTAGCATCAGGGAATTCCCCCCAGGTTTGGGTGGAATAATATTGCGTGAGGGAACCCCGTTCCGTGAATTATATTCCGCCGTCTAGAAATCGAAGTGCATCATGAGTTTTCCATTTGACAGGACGAATGAGCAGCCCTACGCAAATTGTTCAAGCTAATAATTAGCATACGGAGAAGGGATTAAATGAGCCGATTTCAGGTCTCAAATCGTGAATTGCTGGACAAAATAAAGGGCTTCGGGTATTATTCCCCGCGTTGCCTACTTTCCTTGGCAGATCGGAAAAAACTGATCAGATGATGTGCTCCGGTGATTAGAATCCGGGTGTTTAAATCAATACAAATGGACCAGGAAAGGTGGGCGCGGATGGTTATTAAGAGAAAATCCACGAATTCAGACCCCTCAAGGGAGGTCCTATGACGGATCTCGTAAAGAATATATCCAGCGAGTTGCAGCGCCAAATTGATGCCTTCTCTCCGGAAGTTGAGCTGAAGGATGTCGGAGCAGTCTTAGAAGCGGGCGATGGGATCGCCCGCGTCTCTGGTTTGTCCGACGTACGTGCTCAGGAACTCATCCAATTTGCGAATGGTGTTATGGGTATCGCCTTCAATCTGGAGCGTGAAGCCGTGGGTGTCCTCATCATGGGAGAGTACTCCGAGATCAATGAGGGAATGCTTGTCTACACAACTGGTCGCATTGCTTCAGTGCCTGTGGGTTCGGGCTTGATTGGTCGGGTTGTAAATGCATTGGGTGACCCAATTGACGGGAAAGGACCCATCCAGTATGACGGCTACCGCCCGGTGGAACGAATCGCACCCGGCGTTGTCGAGCGCAAAGATGTTGATACACCTGTCCAAACGGGGATAAAGGCGATTGATTCGATGATCCCTGTTGGCCGAGGGCAGCGTGAGTTGATCATCGGCGACCGCCAGACCGGGAAGACAGCGCTCGCGATTGACACGATTATCAACCAGAAGGGCAAGGATCTCATTTGTATTTACGTCGCTATTGGCCAGAAACGCGCCTCAGTGGCACGGACAGTGGCATTATTGGATAGCTTTGGAGCGATGGACCATACCGTGGTCGTCGTAGCAGCAGCGGATGATCCTGCGACTCTGCAGTACCTCGCCCCCTACGCAGGTTGTGCGATCGGTGAAGAGTTTGCCCTGCGGGGGCTTGATGCGCTGGTAGTGTATGACGATCTCAGCAAACATGCCTGGGCATATCGCCAGGTATCTCTACTGCTCAGGAGACCACCCGGTCGGGAGGCCTATCCCGGTGATGTCTTCTACCTGCACAGCCGCCTTCTCGAACGAGCTGTACGCCTTGCCGATCATTTCGTTATTGTTCCCAAGGATTTTGATGGTTCAGCAGCTGAGGAAAATGCGGTCGATGGTAAAGTATACCAAGGGCCGCTCGCTGAACATGAAGTGAATGAAGCGCTCAAGGCGATGGATGATTCCTCCAAGTATCGCGTATCCATCGTTGAGGGGAGTGGGGGTTCTCTGACGGCGCTGCCGATCATCGAGACGCTGCTGGGTGATGTTTCAGCCTATGTCCCAACCAACGTAATTTCAATCACCGATGGGCAGATATATTTAGAAAGTGATCTCTTCAATGCCGGCATCCGACCGGCGATTAACGCGGGGCTTTCCGTTTCACGCGTAGGCGGAGATGCGCAGACGAAGGCGATGAAACAGGTTGCCGGGCGTTTGCGTCTTGACATGGCAGCCTATCGTGAAGTTGCTGCCTTTGCACAGTTTGGCTCAGACCTCGATAGTGCCACCCAAGCTCAGCTCAGCCGGGGGCAGCGTTTGCAGGAGATTCTTAAGCAGCCGCAGTATGAGCCGATGGAACTGGAAGAACAGATTCTCATCTTATTTGCTGCCACGAATGGCCACGCTGATGATGTGAATGTCGATCAGATTGGTGAATGGGAGAAAGCACTATTGCGTAATATCGAGACTTCCCATCCCGGAATTCTTAAAGATATCGCCAAGGTGAAAGCAATAACAGACGAGACCGAGAAAAAACTGCACAAGGCGATTGAGACCTTCAACCGCAGCTGGTTGGATTAGACTGAGTTCGCGGGAGTTCTGAGATGGCTTCAGCCCGAGAGATGCGGCTCCGCATTCGGAGCGTTGAAAATATCGCCCAGGTTACTCGGGCTCTTCAGGCTGTCAGTGCAAGCCGGGTGAGGAAGGCTGAGGCGAGGGTTCAGGAAACACGCCCATATGCCGAAAAAGCGTGGCAGGTGCTGCGGCATTTGTCGCATCAACCAGTCAGCGATCAGGTTCACCCATTCCTGGCAATTCCACCCGAAGTGAAGAAGATATTGGTCGTCCTCATCAGTGGCGACCGAGGTCTGGCCGGTGCATACAATACGAATGTGATGCGGTATACGCTTGAGACCTTCCGACAAGCAGAAGTTCCAGTGAGTTATATTGCGGTGGGTCGAAAGGGCCGGGACTTACTCTTCCGCCAGCGGCTTGATATCACGGCAGAATTCAGTGATTTGCCCGCTGAACCCACATTCGCCGATGTTTCAGCGATTGGTCGATTGGCGATGGATGAGTTTGTTAATGGTCAAGCGGAGCAGGTTTTCCTCATATACACGGACTTCGTGAACCTGATGCGTCAAATCCCTCGCAGGAAGCTGCTGCTTCCGGTCACTTTCGAAGAGATTCCGATCGGCAAAAACGAGCAAATTGTTCAAGCTGATCCGACATTAAATGAGGGCCCGGAAGCGACGTACATCTATGAACCTAGCCAGGAAGCGCTGATTAATATGATAGTGCCCAGGCTTACGGAGCTTCAGGTCTACCAGGCGATCACGGAGTCGCTTACCAGCGAGCATGCAGCACGGATGGTCGCCATGCAGAATGCGACAGATAATGCGGTTGAACTGTCTGCTGCGCTGAGACTGGAATATAACAAAGCACGGCAGAAGGCGATCACCAGTGATATGCTCGATATCGCTGGCGGTGCAGAAGCTCTTACAAGTAGTTAGCTGACGAGAAGCACGGAAAGACGGAGGATAGGATGGCAGGTGCGACAGGCCGAGTTGTTGAAATCCAAGGGGCCGTGGTTGATTGTGAATTCCCAGCAGGAGAAATGCCCGATATTTATGAGGCGATCGAAGTCCCTCGTGAAGGATCTGATACGTTAATCCTCGAGGTTCAGCGGCACTTAGGTGATCACGCTGTACGCACTGTTGCTATGGATTCGACTGATGGTTTACAGCGCGGTCGCACAGCAGTCGCTACCGGTGCGCCGATAATGGTGCCGGTCGGAGAAGCGACACTCGGCCGGATGTTCAATGTCCTGGGCATACCTATCGACGATCGCGGCGAGGTAGACGCGGAAGAAATATATCCAATTCACCGGCTAGCGCCCGCCTTTGAAGAGCAATCCACACGGGTGGATGTCTTTGAAACCGGATTAAAAGTGATTGACTTAATCGCCCCGTTCACCCGGGGCGGTAAAACGGGCATCTTCGGCGGTGCTGGGGTAGGAAAAACGATCATTATCCAGGAGCTGATCCGCTCTATCGCGACAGTCCATCAGGGTAACTCTGTATTCGCTGGCGTTGGTGAACGGACGCGAGAAGGTACGCAGATGTACCGTGAGATGATCGAATCAGGCGTTCTCCCCGATACGGTCATGGTATATGGTCAGATGAACGAGCCGCCCGGGGTGAGACTTCGAGTGGGATTGACCGCGCTGACGATGGCTGAGTATTTTCGAGATCAGGGACGAGATGTTCTTCTCTTCATCGATAATATATTCCGCTTCAGCATGTCTGGCTCAGAAGTGTCCGCACTCTTAGGGCGAATGCCCTCAGCTGTAGGATATCAGCCAACTCTGGCGACTGAGATGGGTGAACTCCAGGAGCGAATCACATCCACGCATACCGGTTCGATTACCTCTATGCAAGCTGTTTACGTCCCGGCGGATGACTACTCAGATCCCGCTCCAGTAGCAACGTTTACTCACCTTGACGCAACGATCGCTCTAGAGCGCTCCATTGTTGAGAAAGGGATTTACCCGGCGGTTGACCCGCTGGCATCCACCTCGCGGATCCTCGATCCGCAGATTGTAGGCGAGGAACACTACGCGGTCGCTCGCGAAGTGCAGCAAATTCTCCAACGCTACAAGGAGTTGCAGGACATCATCGCCATCTTGGGTATCGAAGAACTGAGTGAAGAGGATAAAATTGTCGTCTCACGCGCGCGCAAAATAGAGCGCTTTTTCTCCCAGCCGATGTATGTCGCCGAACAATTCACGGGGCAGGATGGCCGCTATGTCCCTCTGCGTGAGACTGTCCACGGCTTCCGTGAAATACTCGACGGAAAATACGATGCCTTGCCGGAGCAGGCATTCCATATGGTTGGAAACATCGAAGATGCAGTGAAAAAAGCTGAACAACTCAGCGCAAGCTAACAGGAAGAGAAACGTCTAAATATGCCGATTCGATGCGAGATTGTCACTCAGGATCGTTCCCTCTACGAAGGTGAAGCGGATATCGTGATCGCTCCCGGCTCGGAGGGTGAGCTGGGTATTCTCCCAAATCACGCTCCACTTCTCACGACGCTAGAATTTGGAATTCTAATAGTTCGGCATCAAAGTCAGGAAGAAGCCTTCACCATCGCTGGCGGAATCCTCGAGGTTCGACCGGATGTGATCACAGTTCTCGCCGATGTTGGCGAGCGTGTTGATGAAATCGATCTATCCCGCGCTGAGGCAGCAAGAGAGCGTGCACAGCAGTATTTGAAAGAGGGCCCTCCACCCGACACTGATGAGTACCTTCGCATGCAGGCTGCCCTACTGCGCTCACGCATACGCATTGATGCAGTGAAACGATTTAAAAAGCGCACCCAGCTACCCCGGGCGGGCTCGCGCGATGAAGGAACCTGATCCATGGCTCTTTTTGGTAAGGATTTAGGAATCGATCTTGGCACAGTCAATACCTTGATTTGTGACGGCGACGAGATCGTCCTCCATGAACCGACGGTTGTGGCGATCGACCTTGATGAATTAAAGATCGTCGACGTCGGTCATTCGGCGCGCGAGATGGATGGTCGCGTCCCGGAAATCATCGAGGTTTCTCGTCCTCTGCGAGACGGAGTTATCGCGGATTTCGAAGTGACTCACCGCATGTTGGGATACTTCATTGAGCGGGTTTCTGGACCCGCGCGGCTCTTCAAACCGCGGGTGATGATTACGGTTCCTTTAGGGGTTACGAGCGTTGAGAGACGCGCGGTCCATGAGGCCACTCTCCAGGCTGGAAGCCGCGATGTTCACCTTATCCAGGAGCCGCTCGCAGCCGCGATCGGTGTAGGACTGCCGATTGCGACTCCCTCGGGGAATATGGTCGTCGATCTTGGGGGAGGAGTGACACAAGCGGCGATGATTGCCATGAGCGGCATTGTGGCTCAAGGAGCGACCCGGCTGGGGGGGATAAAACTCGATGAAGCGATCAGTACGTACGTCCGCAAGAAATATGGCCTGGTAATCGGTCCAAGAACTGCTGAAGAAGCGAAGATCCGCATTGGAGCTGCCCTTCCTCAGGATGAAGACCGCACTATCGAGATACAGGGTCAGGATCAGGTCACCGGCCTCCCTCGCCCTGTTACTATTTCGACGAGTGAAATCGTTGAGGCGCTACAGGAAACTCTCCAGTTAATGGTGATGTCGATTCGAGACGTTCTCGAAAAAACTCCCCCGGAGCTTGCTTCCGATATTATCGATCGCGGTATGGTTATTTGTGGTGGGGGTTCACTTCTGCGAGGGATTGACAAGTGGCTCACACGAGAAACTGGTGTCCCAGTTTACCGGGCGGAAGAACCCGTGGCGTGTATAGCCCGAGGGGCGTATAGAGGATTGGCCATGCTGGATCGGCTCAGGCGGACTCTCCCACAAGTATGACAATATTTGGAAGCAAAGCCCATAAAATTTAGCGCCGTATGCGAGCGTTTTTTTGGAATGGAATGAATTGACCACCCTCGAAGGGAGCTTAGAATATTGGCTCTGCCTATAAGGTCCCTGTGGGGGTCGAGGCTTATCGCTGCTTAACTCATCAGAATGACGATGCTGCTAGGGGCTGGAGTAGATACAATCTCTTTATTACAACAGGTAATACGTCATATGCTGCAGGTGAAGGACCGGGTCGATATACTCCACTCTGACGTTATCAGGAACGAAAAGTGATGTTGGCGCGTAGCACATTATGGCTTCGATGCCAGCTTCGACCAATTTCTCTGAAACCTGCTGTGCTACAGATGCGGGAACGGCGAGCATCGCGACTTTTATCTGCTGCGTCCGAATCTCATCTACCAAATTTCCGGTGTCGCGGATGAGAAATTGACCAACAGATTGGCCGACCTTTGATAGATCATTGTCATAAATGGAAACGATCCGAAAGCCTCGATCGATAAAGCCCCCATAGTTTGCGACAGCATTGCCAAGATCTCCAGCACCGATGAGGACGACATCCCACACGCGGTCAACCTTCAAGATACGCTTAAGCTGATCCACGAGATAATTGATGTTGTAGCCAGTGCCTTGCTTGCCGAATTCGCCAAATTGTGAGAGATCTTTGCGTATCTGTGCCGACGAAATGCCAAGCCGTCCACCCAGTTCTTGGGAGGATGTGATCTCCTTCCCCTCCTCAGCCATTTGTGTCAAAGCTCTCAGGTAGAGTGGAAGACGACCGACGACGATGTCAGGGACTATGTTTACAGCCATGCGTTGCTCCATGTATTGTTTGCAGAGATGCCTGTCAAATCTAACATATCTAATTGGGTTGTGCAAATAATTCATACATTTTACATCAAACATCACCGGTAATTATTAAGAGTTGGATAATTCCGCGATTGGCTTGAGTAAATTCTATTTATCTTCCCAACTAACCGCTTGAAGGCAAATTCATGGTCTTGCTTTAGAGAAAAAGGGCTATTTCGCGAGCTACATTAGCGATCATCCTCAGCCCAGATGAGGTAGATGATTGACAGGTATAATGGCAAGGTATCAGGAGCAGTATTGGTGCAGAAACACAGCGAATTTCTAGATGAAGTAAGAATCCAGGCCTCCTCGGGCAAGGGAGGGGATGGGGCTGTTCACTTCCGGAAGGAGAAATATGTCCCTCGCGGAGGTCCAGATGGAGGCGACGGTGGGAAGGGCGGCGATGTGGTTCTTGTTGTCGATCCGAAGCGGACGACTTTGTCCGCTTTCCGCGGCCAGCGGCACTTTCGCGCCATAGACGGCAAATCCGGTGGAGGCAATAATAGAACTGGAAAACAAGGCAAGGATATACAGATTTTCGTTCCGCCGGGTACGATTGTTCGGAACGATAAGACGGGTGCACTTCTCGGAGATCTCATAGAACCAGGTCAGGAACTCATTATCTATCCCGGCGGTCGTGGGGGGCGAGGGAATGCGCGTTTCGCTACTTCTCGCAACCAGACGCCTCGAATGGCAGAGAAGGGCGCGCCTGGTGAAAAACACTGGATATATCTTGAATTGCGATTGATTGCCGATATTGGGATTATCGGCGTGCCGAATGCAGGAAAATCGACGTTGTTGGCCGCGGTGACAAATGCCAAACCAAAGATTGCTGAATACCCTTTTACGACGCTTCATCCGAATCTAGGTGTCGCCGAGCTAGCTGTTGATGCAGTGCTTGTTCTTGCCGACATCCCCGGACTTATTGAAGGCGCTCATCAAGGCGTGGGTTTGGGATTTCAATTTCTGCGTCATATCCAGCGAACGCAAGTATTAATCCACCTGGTGGATGGTTTATCTCCGGATCCGTTAGCTGATTTCTCCCAAATCAACGCTGAGCTGGCTTATTTTGACCCAATGCTGGGGGAGAAACCTCAACTTTTGGCCATCAATAAGATCGATATCCCAGAAGTCAGGGCGCGTATTGATGAGTTGAAGAACAGATTTGAATCTGAGGGGTACAAAGTTTTTACGATATCCGCGCTCGCGCGAGACGGTCTGCGGGAACTTCTTTTCGCTGCACTCAAAGAACTGCAAAATCTTCCCGCTCCGGAGATAATCGAAGGAGAATTACCTGTTTACCAGCCAGAACTTGAGGTGAGAGATTTCGAAATCACGCGAGAGCCGGATGGAGCCTGGCGAGTCTCCGGGGAGGCGGTCGAGCGGGCTGCGACGATGACGTATTGGGAGTATGATGAGGCGATACGCAGGTTTCAAAAGTTTCTGGTGCGGCTGGGAGTCGAAGCTGCACTGCAAGAAGCAGGGATCAAGTCTGGCGATACCGTACGTATCGGTGAAAACGAACTCGAATGGGTGATTTAATCGGCGTGCTTGGGGGGACATTTGACCCTCCTCACCTCGCTCATCTGATCCTGGCTGATGAAGCTCGCCATGTTCTTGGTCTGAGAAGGGTCCTCTGGGTTGTAACCGCGCAACCACCTCATAAACAAAATCAGCGCATCTCATCGGTTGATCACCGCGTGGCTATGGTCAGGTTGGCGACAGCTGCTGATCCAGCGTTCGAATTCTCGACCGCGGATCTCGATCGACCACCACCTCATTATGCACATGGGACAATGGAGTGGCTGAAGATGCAGTACCCCGACGCGAAATTCGCATATTTGCTGGGGGAAGATTCGCTGCGTGATCTACCTGGCTGGAATCAGCCTCAGCTTTTTGTGGATGCCTGTGACTCGATCTGTGTGATGGATCGCCTCGCCGTGGAATACGAGGTGACACGCTTGGAAGATGAACTGACCGGGCTGAGAGACAAGCTGGTTTTTCTAGGCATTTCACCGATTATGATCTCCGGTAGGGACATCCGCAGCCGTGTTCGCGCGGGACGTCCTTTTCGCTATCTCATGCCCTCAGCAGTATCGAATTACATTGTTGAGCAAGGTCTGTACTCTTGAGCCTGGGCAGGGATCGATCATTCCTCGCCACAGGGCTTGCCCACTTTGCCGTTGACCTGCTCAACAGCCAGCGCCCCTTGCTGCTGGCTGTTCAAAGTGTTCCCCTTGGACTGAGCAATTTTACGATTGGACTCATCAGTACACTGTACAGTTTGAGCGGCTCGTTAACACAGCCTTTATTCGGTTTGTTGGCGGATCGGATCGGTTCTCGCTGGGTCGCCAGCATAGGGGTGCTGTGGATGGTGTTCTGTTTTGGTTTAGCCCTCACGGTCCCAGGATACCCGGGCTTGATTTTCCTGGTGGTTGCCGCTCTGGGATCGGGCGCGTTCCACCCGGCAGGCACAGCCGAAGCTTCACAGCGTGGGCGAAGTCATCTCAGTGAAATGGAAACTACTGCCACCTCGATCTTTTTCTTCTTCGGTCAGGCAGGATTATTCCTCGGACCACTCCTGGGTGGCCCTTTAATCCATCGATGGGGCATTGGCGGTCTGCTTGTTCTCCCAGTTTTTGTAGCCCTGGTTGGGGTGAACCTGGCAGCCCACTTGCGGCCAAGCTATGCTGATGTTGAAAAAGTGGGCCCATTGGTGGAGATGGTTGAATCACCATCGATAAAGCCCAAACGTTTAACGCCATTTCTGCTCTTGATCACGTCCCGATCATGGACACAGATGACGATGATCGCCTTTCTACCGAAATACCTCAGCGATCTCGGTTATAGCCCGAGTATCTATGGACCGATCGCAGGCATGTTTATGGGCGGGGCAGCCGTTGCCGGGGTAACGGGAGCCTGGTTAGCCGATCGATACGGAAAGAAACTTGTTACTACATGGACGTTGATGTTGGGGGTAGTTCCATTTTTGCTTTTCCCGATGGCCAGGTCCCAAGTTGCGTTCTGGATCCTCTCTTTTATTGGGGGGGGATTAATCGGCGCCTCGCATAGCATCATCGTTCTATTGGCACAGCGCCGAATGCCGCGGCGAATGGGTACAGCATCTGGACTCGTTCTCGGTTTCACATTTGCAGCAGGGGCTATTGGCACATTGATTAGCGGTGTGGTCGCCGATCAGTATGGTTTTAGTGCAGTATTTATTTTGTTGGCGGTGCTTACATTGATAGCCGCGGGAATGTCGCTCGCGATTGAATCTGAATAGTGCCAGCCATATTCATCCCCTTAAGTTAATAAAAACCAGGGGATTCAAAGAATTTGGTGATGGAGCGAAATTCTTGAAATCGAGATATGATGGTATAGATATTGAATTCTCCAGAAGATCGCCAGGATGAGCCATGAGAGGAAGTCAATGAGAGAGATAAACATCCCGCGATGGCTGCTGCCGATCTTAGTCGTTATCTTCCTGGCAGCCATTTTCGCCTTCCTGTTTGTAGGAAGATTGGGTGGAAGCGCGCCGATTGTTGAGCGTTCATCCTCGATTGGAGCAATTCAACCTGGTGAGATCAACCCGGATAGACGAAAACCAACACAGCCAAGGGATCCATGTTCTCTGCTTTTACTTGAGGAGATCGACGATGAACTCGGTATTCAGATAGGCGACCCGTTTTCCGAGACGGTAGATAATCCTATCGGCGAGATGTTCTGCACTTTCCCAGGAGTAGATGACGATGATCTCCCCGTTGTCCGCCTCGTTACCGTCTACAGCGAGGGAATAGATGCGGCCCTGATAACGAATGGGTATTCGGTTAATCACTTATTCGCAGGACGGAATGTCTCGGATAGGTTCACTACGTCGGTTTCAGAAATTGGTGACGACGCGTTTTGGGGGGGCAGCGGTACGGAATTGTGGAACGGTCTTCATGTTCTAATTTGGGATGTTTATGTCCAACTTAACGTCAACAGTGGGGATGAAGGGGACGATCTGGAAGCGGCGCAAAACCTGGCGCTAATCGCACTGAACCGTTTATTCAATGAATAATACCGCTCGTTAAAATATTCAACGGACTGATTCTATCGCTCACGGCAGTTGCTCGTAGAGCCCAGGTTGTAGGTAGCTCAAGTGAAAACCGAGATTCTTCGTCGCGGAATTAATTCTGAGCCCTGTCCTGAGCCCTGTCCTGAGCCTTGTCCTGAGCCTTGTCCTGAGCCCTGTCCTGAGCCCTGTCCTGAGCGAAGGCGAAGGAGAAGTCGAAAGATTAGTCGAAGGATTAGCCAAAGAGCTCCTCAGAATAACTCATTACATCTATATAATATTCCCAAACCTGAATGCTTGAAACATGGGAACCTGTGGACTCGTTAAGCAGTGGAAATCAATTGCGAGTCGCAGGGCAGGGACGTTGTTCTAATAAGTCATTCAGGCAAAACGTGCTCACGGTTTCATTCAGGTTGAGCCTTCGCTGCGATCGGCCTGCGGGGATCGCTCGACCACTCGGACCAGGACCCCGCATATAATTTGACATCCTGAATTCCCGCAAAGGCCATTGAGAGAACATTATGGCAACCGGTCACGCCTGAACCGCAATAGACGATGGTATCTGAGGGTGCGAATTCGCCGATCAAGCCATCAAATTCTGATCTAAGGATGTCGGGGTTCCTGAAACAACCGTCTGCGTCGAGATTCGTCTGCCAGAACCGATTTACCGCTCCCGGGATACGACCGGCGATTGGGTCAAAGGGCTCTTCCTCACCCCGATAACGTTCCGGCGCACGCGAATCAATGAGGAGATTGGAACCTTGCGGCAGTCGTTCAAGAATTTCTTCTGCGCCGACTCTTAAATCAGGACTCAGCCGTGGTTTGAACTGCCTGGGGCCCCGGGATTCGCGATTGGTCCGTACAGGAAGTCCGAGTCGTTTCCATTCTGGAAAGCCACCATCCAATACGGCAGCTGCTTCGTGTCCCAGGTATTTGAGCATCCACCATAAACGGGCGGCAATGCCCCCCCCGACCGAATCATAAACAATGACCTGCGTGTCATGAGCAATTCCTAATTCTGAGAAGTATTCTGCGATAACTTCTATCTCAGGGAGAGGATGGCGCCCATTGGTTCCGGTCTTCGCTGCGGAAAGATTGTGATCTAGGTGAACATAGACAGCTCCAGGAATATGTTCGATCAAATATTGCTCTTCGCCCCATTGTGAATCCACCAGGTCAAATCGGCTATCGAAGATTGCCCAATTTTCTTCAAGATGGGGTTCGAGCTGCTTTGGCGTAATAACTGTCGTGTAGTTCATGGTTTACTCCTGTGTCGGCGCAGAGCAGAGGACGCTGTGTGCCATTGTCGCTTTCCAGGGAAATCCGATACACTAGCTTAGGGCGATCAATCACCCCTCGGTTGGAATCTAATGTTAATGTGAACATCTTCTTTCAGATGCATCTTGATCAATGCCATAGGAAAAGGCAGGAAGTGACCTTGTGTGGCTTCGAAGTTAGGGTTTTCTTCACCCATCATGTATGCCTGTGAATCCAGGAAAGAGGAAAATCTCATCGGGACGTTATCTGTAGTTATTGAGATTCCAGGACCTTCGTGGAGGGTCCAGGAGATCCGATCTTTCTCCACGAATTGACGATAGGCCAGGCGCCAATCGGGCTGCCTCAAGCGGGCGGGGTTTAAAAGAAACGGGATTTCAAGCGATAGGTCATTATTGATATGAGAGATGTCAATCATTAATTGATCGTCCTGAAGCCTGTATCGAATGGTGTAAGCCCCATCTGGATGAATAGCGAAGAGCGAATCACCCTCTTGGATCAGATCAAATTGTTTAGTTGCGCTTGAGAGCGAAGTGAACGCGCCATCGAGAAGTGGTTCCGTTCTTTCCCCAATCTCACCCCCCTTGGGATCCCAATGCCGAATGTCGCTCAATCCGATATCCATGTGTGGGCGCCCGCCGATAAGCTGGACTGCACCCAATATAGGATCGTAGCCAAAAAGTGCTGCCAATCGCCCGCCTTCCCGTGTGACGACTGCATACAACGAATCGTTCTGCAGAACTACCTCTGCTTCACCATCCCAATCGAGGTCGTCTATTTTGATTGTCTGCTCGGCGGTTTCGGGATTTGTCATCAGTGTTTGAGCCCAACGCAGCGCAGACAGGAATATCCCTGTTCTGCCGATGGAATTGGCGCGTAGAAAATCCAACGTGCTCCGATCATTCGATCCGGAAAATGAGGGTGCTGATCCAAGAGCACCGACGCTATCGCCAATTCCTTCGTCGGAGATTTGTGTATTGATGTACATTCGCCAGGCGCTCTCCGCTAGGGGGCTATTCCCGAAGTTGAACAATCCATCCTGAATAAATCCTCTGATTTGATCATATGTATAGTTAGATGAAACTGGCTGTCCGGTCACTCCAACGGGGATGTAAGCGGAAGGCTGACGAGGTCCGGAGTTCAGGATGGTCGACTCCGTGACCGGGAAGTGATCCCGAATGAGTTCTTCAGGGGAAACCGGATGAATCCAGGGATGCGCGGCAATCCAGCGAAGCATGTCTCCGCTTTGCTGGGGGTCGCCCCAAAAAGTTTTACTTAGATCGCCTCCCAGTGACACCACCGTAGAATCTCTCCCCTCCAACGCTGCGGTCAATAACACTCTACGCCATTCGACGGATAGACCTCGATCTGATGAATGGGAACGATCTGTATTTGTTTGAGGCAGAGGAACGAGCAGTAGAGTCCCTGATCGAGTGAGTGAATGGTCGGGGCCAGCGTCTGAGCTTTGATAGAAGGGAGTATAAATTGCTTGGTAACCGAGCTCTTTCGACAAATCGAGTGCACCCTTGTCAGGTTCTTCAGCGATCACCGCCGCAATAAATGAAGAGAAGAAGCCATATGCTTGCACCGCATCAAGGTCCATTGTGATCAATCGTTCGATGAGCCATTCGGGTTGGGCACCTGCTGTTGGAAGACTATCAGGGAGGGATAACAGCCCTCGATGATCCAAAGCCTGGATTTGACTCAACACCCCAAGGTAATCCAATCCCGCGAGATTCTGCGGGTTCTTCACATCGAGCAATGTGACCGGGATTCCCGTCTCGTTCACCGCATCTAATAAGTGGCGAAGCCCAAATCGCTCCCCGGAAGGACCTGTGTGTGCTCCACTCCATGTTCGTAGAGCCTGGGCCGGAGTATGGCTGGAGAAGGTATTCCAGAAGGTCAGTAGAAGGTTCGCCCTTTGAGGCGGGTGAATATCAGAGAGGACCGGCCCGAGAGTGTCAACGGCCTGGTCTCCTCCTGGAAATGAAGTGAAGACCTGCAATCTGACTGGCCCGGGAAGGTCAAGGAGCGAAGGATGGATTGTGAGTGAGATAATATCTAATACTGAGTCTTTATGAACGTCGATGTTCTCTGCCTGACTTGATTCCAAGGATGCCTTGTAAAGATCAGGGGATCCTGAGGCAGGGACGCGGATCAGCAGGTCCCAATCGAAACCCGCACAGTCCTTAAGCGGGAGTTGGCGCGAACCGCCAGGTCTGGTATCAAAGGCGATGTATAGGTCAAACTCAGAGGAATCCTGGAAATCGAGGAGGTCAATTCGGAGAAGGGTTTCACCGCCCGTGGAGTTGAAGTACAGGGCGATGAGATCCATCTCAGGGAGAAGTGTTTCGGCTGGGTCGAGGGCGCGTAGGTGTTGATACTCGAATTGAAGATCGCTGGGCAGCCCTCCGCAGGCACTCAAGAGAAGCATTATCAGAATAGCCCACATAATGCTATGAGGCGTCTTCAACCCTTTAGCCTTCTTCGCTGACCTCACTGCTCTCATCGCTTCTTGGAGCTGCTTTCCTCAACTGGTCGACAGAAATGCGGTTGGTATGACGGCAGCCTGGACAGCGGACATCGTAATGAGAGCCTTCGCTCTCCTCGAGCGCTTCAAGAGCGAAGGCAATTTCCTCTTTCTTGATATGGAAACTCCTGCCGCAACGATAACATCTGGTTTGCATTTGATAACTCCTGTTTTGGGCACTCTATTTGTATTCAATCCGTCGTTATTTCGCCAGAGTCGGTTCGAAATACTGCTGAAGCGACCCCGAATAAAACGATTCCCGCACCGGCGATACGCAATGGTGATGGCAGCTCGCCAAGAACAAGATAAGCTAAGACAGCTGCAGAAATCGGTTCGCCTAAAAGAGTGATCGATACCTTTGTGGCGGGTAAGTAACGTAATGCCCAATTATAAGTTGAATGGGCTATTAATTGTGGGATGATTGCAAGCAGTAGGAACCAGAGGTAAGTTATTGCTGGGTATCCAAACAGGTGATACCCGAATGAAATCACGGCGATGGTCAAGAATATCGCGGCAGAGGAATACACAAGACCGATATAGATGAGGAGTGAAAGGTCAGACCGAAGGCGGCGCCCGATAATGAGGTATGCTGCACCGGTTGCGCCTCCCAGAAGGGCGAGAAAGTCGCCAAGCAGTACGTTCGTTCCGTTGCCCGACGCTGCGGCAGCGCATAAGAATCCATCACTAAATACACAGAAATCACTGAAGGCGATCAACAATCCGCCGCCGAATGCTAATCCCAGGCCGATCAGAGTACGCCCCGAAGGCTTCTCTCCCAGGAGGAGGGGGGAAAGCGCAGCAACGAAAAGAGGGGTTGTTTGAACGAGAACTACAGAGCTAGTCACGCTGGTATATTCGAGTGAGGTAATCCAGGTACCAAAATGCAGGGCTAGAAATAGTCCCGAAAGGACTGCCAATTTATATTGTCCTGTGGAAACCTCGCGCAGCTTAACGCGCTGGCGGAAGAGGAAGGGTGCCAGGATTAAAGAAGCGATTAATAATCGATATGCTGCGATCACCAAAGATGGGGCATCGATTTGGGCGAAGCGAACCAAAATGGATGAGGTAGATGCAGCGAAGATTCCCAGCCCTAATGCAAGAACCGGAGGTACTCGGGCTCTGCTACGGCCGTTCTCATTATGCGAGTTTGTTGTTCCAGGTTGTCTCATAGACACTGTTTCGCTTGACAATTTCTGATTTCGAAGACTACAATCGTTTGCCAAACATCATCGAGTTATTTTGGCAATATTTCTTGGATTAGTATAGTGGCTAGTATAGAAGGAGGGAAAAGGAAGTGGTTAAACTACCTGAGCTTGATTATCCCCACGATGCACTAGAACCACATATCGATGCCCGAACAATGGAGATTCATCATACCAAACATCATCAAGGTTATGTGAATAACACCAACACCGCGTTGGAGAAATATCCGGATCTGCAGTCGAAATCGGTGGAAGAATTACTTTCGGATTTACCGGCACTTCCCGAGGATGTCCGTTTGGCTCTGCGTAATAACGCCGGCGGTCACGCAAACCACTCGCTATTTTGGAAAGTGATGGCACCCGGGGCAGGGGGAGAACCGAGCGGAGCGCTCGCCGATTCCATCCTTGCCGAGTTTGGGAATTTCGACAGTTTCAAGGATACCTTTTCGAAGGCAGCAGCGACCCGCTTTGGAAGCGGCTGGGCATGGCTGGTGATTGACGATTCCGGCGGGCTGAAGGTGCGCTCGACTGCGAATCAAGATTCACCAATCTCTGCAGGGCTGAAGCCCATTTTGGGACTTGACGTTTGGGAACATGCCTATTACCTTATGTATCAGAACCGTAGACCCGATTATGTCGCCGCCTGGTGGAATGTCGTGAACTGGAAGGAAGTGGCCCGGCGTTTTGAAGGGTGATCTGTCTTACAGAGGGCAGAGGGCTTAATACTCGCTCCGTCTCTCATTTATCACATTGGAGGATTTAATAAATGACCCACATCATCACCAGCTTATGCCTTCGCGATTCGGGCTGCGTAGAGGTATGCCCTGTGGAGTGCATCGTTCCCGGGAAACCGGCTGAGAAATGGCCGTGGTACTACATTGACCCGGATACATGCATCGATTGTGGGGCGTGCATCCCTGAATGCCCGCTTGAGGCAATCTTCACTGAAGACGAAGTGCCATCCGACTACGCCGCCAAGGGCGGTGAATACCTGAGTATGCCGGCGGGAACTGCTGGCTTCGATTCGGTTTACGATGGCGAGAACCACCATGGCGAGGCCGTACACCTGGAGCATACGAAGATTCTAGAGGCTGGTGAGGTTGTCGATCTTAACCCTGACATCCAGCCAAATTATGACTTCTTTACGGATGGTCCGGGGTATAGTGTGCTAGAAGACTAGCTCACGATTATCTAATGTAACATTGAGGGAGCCAAAACGGCTCCCTCTTTTCTTGTTATTGACCGGGATCGTTCGGGCCAAAGAATAACAAACGACTGAACTCGTCAGGGCAGTTTAGAGGGGTTCGGGTAATTCTCAAAGGTTAACCGGGGGCGGTATACTGAGATACCGTCCCTCAAATTAATAAGAGTGAAGTATGCGGGAGAGTTTCTCTTGGCAGGGACTCTGAAAAACAAGAATAGCATCGCTTAATTCCATGAGGCTTTCTTTATCTCATTATGTCAGCAAACGTGACGAGTCGATGATATTAACTCCGAGCAGGAAGCTATCTGTATCTAGCCAGCAAGTCGAAGCGATGCGCCGCCATGTTGAAAACTGCTATCCGGAAGAGGGCTGCGGGATCTTGGGAGGCTTCGATGATCGTGTCGAGTGGGTGATCCCCGTCACGAACAGGCTGCATTCATCGACACGCTTCGAAATGGATCCACAGGAGCAAGTCGATGCTTTTTACAAAATCGAAGAGGCGGGCGGGATAGTTCTAGGTATTTTCCACTCGCACCCAGCAGGACCGGAGTTTCCCTCGGATTCTGATATTCGCGCGAGTACCTCGTTGGAGGCAGTTCATATTATCTGGTATCCGCTCGATGAAGATTGGACATTTCAAGCCTACTGGATTAACCCGGCCGTGGAGTTTATTCCCGTCGAAATCATTGTGCACGGACCGTAACAACTTATGGTTCTTGGTGTTTCCTAATATGGAAAACGCAAAGAGGAGGAGCTATGTGGGTTAAAAGTGTCATTGCACTCATAGCAGGATATTTACTGGGGGCGATCCCCGTTGGGCTATGGATGGTAAGGCTCGTTAGAGGACGGGACATCACAAAGTGGTACAGCGGCAGGACGGGGGCGACAAACGTAATGCGCGTCGCGGGGGTTTGGGCGGGAGCAGGAACCGTGATTGTGGATGTCTTAAAGGCTGCCGCAGCTGTCTGGGTGGCACGTGCACTTACAGGCGGAGAACCCTGGATTGAGGCAATTGCTGGAGCGTTTGCGATTCTGGGACATAACTATTCTATCTTCCTGCTCCAGCGAGAAGACGGCAAGATTAGATTACGAGGTGGAGCGGGCGGTGCGTGCTCTTTTGGTGCGGCAATGGGGTTATGGGCACCGTCGGGGGTAATAATCCTCCCACTCGTGGCCTTGATTTATTACGGTATTGGCTACGCTTCAGTGACAACAATGAGCGTGTCATTCCTGGCCGGGATCATCTTCACGATCCGGGCAGCGCTCGGTCTCGGCCCCTGGGCATACGTCGGCTACGCAATCTTGGTGGAGCTATTGGTGATCTGGGCATTGCTGCCGAATATCCAACGGTTAATTAAGGGGGATGAGCGTCTTGTGGGGTGGCGTGCCAGCAGAAAGATTCGTGAAGAACATATGGAGTCGAGGCAAGAAACGGAATAAGTTGCCTTCGGTTAATCTTAGAATACGTGGTTATTTTTGTTTGAAGAATCGCGACGAGCATGCATGAGCGAGCTGTTGTCACGAGAATACGAGGATACCTGATAAACCAACGAACGCGACGGCGGCAAATTCTATCAGTCGTGCTCTGCCCATCTCCCCAGCACGCAAAGTCTCCATCAACCCATTGCTGATATATATAAACAGGCCAACGATCAAAGCGAATCGAAAAGAGGGCAAAGGCCAGTAGTGCAATGCCCATACAAGTTGTGCCGAGATCCCGCCACCAATAAGGGCAAAAATTATTGCCTGACCATCTGCGGATGTAGGGAGCTGCAGCAGCCGCCAAGTGATGACGGTGACGACAGCCAATGACAGTGGGACACGGTAAACAGATCGTAAATCGATGGCGTGCATCGTAAATAGAATGCCGACTAGGAGGAGATAAGCGAGCGTCCTCAAAAGCACCGCGGCGAGGTCGTGTCGGGGATCTGCTGGATCGTGGATTAAAAACTCCGCCAGGAGTACAGCCATTAAAAGTGTTGCCCCAGCCGCTAAACCGATCCAGAGTACAGGTCCGTCCGGCAAGCGCGTTAGGATGGTACCCGCTGCGAGCGCGGTCAAGCCGGGGACGATCCAATGCTCGAAGGTCCGTTCGTCTGATTTCAACGCTGGGTGAGACCGGATTAGCCAGTCTGCTCCGGCAACCGTAAGTGCCGCGGCAAGTGAGAGCATGATCAGGCGAGTGTCCACCTTGAATTCAAAAATCAGACCTGCGAAAGTGAGCTCCGCCGAGAAGATCGGCAGAACAACGATCCGAATTAAAGCATAGCTCAGGATCACAAGTGCCGTAAGCGTGCTAAGGCGGTCACGGTCGGGTTGAGGAAGGTCGCCACGCATAGGAGCATTCTAGCACTCGTTTAGCGAGGATGCCTAGTCAAATAAATATCTCCCATAGTTAATGTGCATTATCGGCGCGAGTCTATCGATATCGAAATATCCCGGCCGTCGCTTCACGGCTCACTCCCAATAACATCTGGGGAAGAGCCATTCTCAAGTATGTCATTTCGAACACCCGAAGAGGGTGAGAAATCGCTGCGACAACTCGATATTTAGTTCAAGGATCTAAGGTGAGGAATCAATTCGGTACTATAGAAGGAGACCTCTCGAGCAACATCCCAGGGATTTCTCGTTGGGGTTATCCTGCGCCCCTCGACTCTTCCTTCGGCAAGTTCAGGACAGGGCTCGGGATATACTCCGTCGAAGGACCGAACGGCTCGCTCGAAGTGACATAACCGGGAACGATAACTCTCCATTGTCGTTGTCAGCAGGGGATTCCCGCGGCGATATTCCAAGGAATATGTATAATCAGTAACTATGATTATTGCCATTGCTATCATCGGTTGGTGCTTGGGAGTCGTCATCAACTGGCTTGCAGATAGTCTCCCGTTTTATCGTAAGCCTGTAGTGCCGTGCTGCCCTGCATGCACAGCCCCTTTTTCACCGATCGCCTGGTTCGCCGTTCCCGCGGTCATCGCTCGGGCTTGGTGTTGCGAGTACTGCGGCACCAGGCGCCAAACACGAACCTTGATTGTCGAATTACTTGCCAGCGCAGGATCGATTGGCCTTTACTTCTGGAGCAGCTCCCCAGCGAGTTTTTGGATGGCTTTTTTGGTTAGTGCGGTATTCCTGCTCATTATCGTCATCGACATGGAGCACAAACTCATACTTCATGTTGTCACTTTTCCGGCTGCCATCGTTTTTGTTGTGATCGGTTTATTAAATCCAGAGATGAGTCTGGGCAGGACACTCCTGGGAGGGGCCGTTGGCTTTGGTATGTTCTTCCTACTCTACCTGCTCGGAGGCATATTCGCTCGAACTATCGCCGGGGGGAAAGAAAATGCCGACGACGAAATTGCTCTTGGCTTCGGTGATGTGACCCTCGCCACGATCATTGGCTTGGCGGTTGGTTTCCCGGGGGTGATCGAAGCGCTTCTGCGAGGCATCCTGGCTGCTGGTTTATTCAGTATTGCGTTTTTAATCTATATGAAGATGCGTCGTCGCTACAGCGCGTTTACACCGATTCCATATGGCCCCTTCCTTATCCTGGGCGCCTGGTGGGTTTATTTCTTGGGCACAAATACTTTAGAAAAAATCCTCGGAATGTAGCGGTAATCTCATCTACAGCTTGACTTTGTCTATATATTGTTACAACAGTGTCTCAAAGACCTGACAGTATGCTCAGTTGGTCCCGCGGTACTAGCTCTTGATGAAAACACGGCGGTTATACTTGTGGAGATCTCTTATATACCATTGCCGATAGTATTGGATTAAATTAAATGGGCAATAAACGAAGTCTTCATTGGCTGCGCTCCAATAAGGCACGAACAAAATCTCGCGGGCAAAGCATCGTTGAGTTTATGGTTCTGCTTCCGCTCTTGATCATGATGCTCTCTGGCTTGATCGAGTTCGGTTTCATGCTTAACTTCTATCTGGACCTGATCGATGGAGCCAGGGAGATCGCACGGTACGGTGCAAATCTGGATCCGCTTGAGGCGGACGATGGAATTATGGATTGCGTCAATACGACGTACTTCTACAGATTGCTGCCATGTATGGCGGATCAGGTTCTCTCTGAGCAGGTCGTTTTAAACCCGGCGACGGATGATCTAATCCTCTCAGCTGTTTCAGCTGCAGGAGGCGCAGTAACGCAACGCCTCCCGGACGCGGATGGTTGGAGTTATAAAGGCAATCATATTTCGAAGATAACAACCACGGAGATCAACGGGATGCTTAACGCCGCCGCACCAGCCACCGGGATGGTCATCGTCGAAGTCTATTACGATTACCACATGGTCCTGGGTCTTCCCTGGATAACGATGTTTGTGCCGGATACGATCACACTTCACGCGTATAGCATAATGCCAAATACTTATGTCGAACCAACACCAACACCTTAACGTTTCAAATAAACTCCAGCGCGGGCAGGCGATGGTGCTCATCGCTTTGGCTTTCATCGGTCTGGCGGCATTTGTCGGTTTAACAGTTGATGCTGGGATCCTTTTCATCCAGATTGGCCACCTGCGCCGCGCAGTTGACTCCTCTTCGCTTGCTGCGGCCAACCAATTTCGTGAGGGGCGCACGCTGGCTGAGATCGAAGCCGCCGCCGATGAATTCATCAAATTAAACAGCCTCAACCCCGCCAATGCGGTGATTTTCATTTGCGATATCACCGACCCGACGCCTGGGAATACGAACGTCTACCACGATATTAACATCTGCCCTCCGGACACTGATGGAGATGGGGTCCATAACGACTCGCCGCCGCGCAAGTTCGTACGCGTGGACGCGACCATGCCAGTGGAATTCGCTTTCCTGCCAATTATTGGATGGGGCTCGATCGACATTCGGGCAGAAGCCATCTCCGAGACCGCATCGGTGGATATCGTACTCGTCGTCGATACTTCCCAGTCAATGGCTTACGATGCGGAGTGTGGCGACGGTGATGATGATGATGCCTATTGGGAGATATTAGCCTCGGGGGCTCCGGATGGGGTAGATGATTGTGACGATGGCGGGACGGTTCCGACGGCAGGCGCTGTCGCGGACGATTACGGCCGTGACCCGAATAACTGCAACGACCCTGATCCCGCGGCCGGGATTCAAGGTGAATGCCATCCCTTTGAGGAGGTCCGGGCAGCCGCGCTCGCATTGGTCGATCGAATGTATTTCCCTTACGATCGCATGGCTGTCGTAAGTTTTGACTTAAATGCAGTTTCCCAGCTTCATTTTAGCGACAGCCCAACTTCGATTAAATCCTCGATCGCGAGCCTCACGGTGTTCAAACTGGCTTCTTGTGTGGGATGGGCAACCGGTAATCCAACCGGTTGTACGAATACCAACATCGCCGACGGCTTGAAAGTCGGCGGGGTGGAATTTGGGCTCGATGTGCGTCAGGAGGCGGTTCCAATCTTGATCTTACTCAGCGATGGCGCTGCGAATGCGGCGACGGACGATTCTAGTCCGGTCAATATCATCTGCCCTGGCGGTCCGGGCGGCTCACCCACCTGGGTCGAACCCTTTTGCCATGATGACGACTTCGAGATTGGCCTGGGAGCTTATGGAAAAGATGCTGAGGACTGGGCAGTTGACCGGGGTTATTTTGTCGGCTGTCCGGATCCAATCGCATACGACCCGGCAACAACTTCTTGCACGGCAGCAGGGCAGGGTGCGGTCATCTTCACGATCGGCCTCGGTGAGGAGTTGATAAATGACATCGAATGCGATCTCGCTACCTACCCTGGTGGGTGCCAAGCGAATCAGGGTGAGGAATTGCTGCGATTTATTGCTGCCATCGGCGACGACGCCGATCCTTCCACGGATCCATGCAATGATTCAAGTCCGCCCGCTGGTATTGGTGAGTCATGCGGAAATTACTATTTCTCACCGACCGGCACCGGGCTTATTCAGGTATTCGAGGCGATTGCCTCGCGAATATTTACACGCATAGTCCACTAAAGAGGGAGAATAACGATGTACGTGTTGCCAGCCCGCCAATCTCCCGATGACCCTCAACATAAGCGGCGTTTCCGCGGTCAGACTCTTGTCGAGTTTGCGCTTGTGCTGCCGGTCATGCTTCTGGTCCTCTTCGTGATCATCGAAATTGCGCGCCTGCTGCACGCCTGGATCGCAGTTGAAAATGGCGCACGTTTTGGAATTCGTTACGCTGTGACGGGTGAATTCGATCCAGCCTTCTGCGTCGATGGACCCGACACAGGCACTGAAGCCTGCGGCGGACCGGGTCAGCGCGCCGAGGAGGATGCTGCCCGAATCCCCTCCATCAAAGATGCCACGCGGGCGGGAGCCGTCGCCATTATGCGCAACGAGACGGTCCCGGTAGCTTCTCCGGGTTACTTCAAGATGACTCTCTGCTCCAGTAAGCAAGGCGGAGGGGGAGCTCTATTTTCTTATCACGGATCGGTCACTCCTTTCCATCAGCCGGCATGGTGTGAGCAGCTTCCCTCCCCTGGCGCTTCCATAGAGGACCCGGGTGGACCGGGTGATCGTGTTTCCGTGACCGTCGATTTTGAGCATCCACTAATCGTGCCCCTCCTGAGTTCGGCATTACCCAATATCCACTTGACGTCTAAGCGAGAGGGCATCGTCGAACAATTTCGCGTCGCCCGCGTCATCGGTTTGCCGGCGACGATCTCTGTACCGACTTTCACACCGACAAACACGGCGACATCCACTCCGACGGCAACCTCAACGCAGACTCCTACGCCATCAACTACACCGTGCAAGGTGCCTCCAATTGTTCAAATCATCGCTCCCGTCAATGGAGCGAATTATATCGATAAAGTTCCCGCCCAGGCAGTGGCATGGGATCCGGATAACGCCGATCCTGCAGCCTGCTCGAGCGCAGCGCCGTACGTTGATGGTGAGGGGATCGTACAGGTCGATTTCGCCATCGATTACTGGGATGGGTTTTCCTGGGATCGGGTCTATACCCAAACTGAATTCGATGAGGCATATTGTGGTTTCGGCGGGAATGCGCCCTGCAGTGAGCACCCGACGAACACGGCCCAATGGCCCGGCGGAGCTACAATGAGTACGGGTCAGCACCGCATGCAAGCAATAGCGACAGATGACGAGGGGATTCAAAGTCCTATCGAGGAAGTGTTATTCACGCTCAACGTCCCGGAAACGCCCACACCCACACCGACTTTAACACCCACCATCACCCCAACGATCGACTGCAATAATATCGTTGTGGGCAACTACTTTACTTCAGGCGAACGGCTCTATATGTGGTTGTTAAACGCGAATCCAATGACGATAAACCTTACCAACTCCAACACCAATTGGACAGAGATGAGCGCTGGCCACAACGTTGACCAGCTGCAATTCAACTGGGTGCAGTATTATCCGGGCGATGATTTCAGCTCACCGACGATTCAGGGACCAGCTTTTCCCGCCTCCTTCCCGCATCCGTCCAGTTCCTGGGTTTACTGGTTTGCGGATTTCAACAACACTCCAGATAGTGTACTGTATGGCGATTTCTCGACGACCCTGACGTTCGATTTTACTTGCCCGGTATCCTCATCGATTACCATACCTACGCCTACGAATACACCAACAGTTACAAACACTCCAACTCCGACACAGTCGTTAACACCGACAAATACGCCCCCTCCGTCCAGCACACCGACGATCACCCTCACGCCGACGATCACCCTCACGCCGACGATCACCCGCACACCAACCAACACACCGACGGCAACAAACACACCAACGGCGACTAACACACCTACCGTAACGAGAACACCAACGGTAACTCGCACGCCGACCAGAACATTGACACCAACGGTCACGCGTACACCGACAGTCACGTCGACACCACCGCCACCGCCTACGGTTCCAACCTCGACGCCAACGAGCACGCCGCCGCCTACGATAACACCAGATTTTGGCTAACGAACATATAAGAAATATCGGGCCCGCTAATGAGCGGGGCCGATATTTTTCGTTCTTGCCCCGCTAATTCAGCTGACATACAATCGCCATGATGGATAAGAATTCACGTCTCTCTGATTTATATAGTAGGCATTGGCCGGTATTCTTAGGTTTTGTAACCGCTTTTTACATTCTCTGGATCGTCTTGGCACCGGAGACAATGGAAGGCAGCCTATTTCCTACGGTTCTGGTCTTCGGCGTACGTCTCATGGTCGCCTGGGCAGCAACAAAAGCACTTCCAGGTATTAGCTTTGAGCACGAGAAGCGCTCATGGCGGTTATTAGTTGTCGCGCTGCTGATATGGTCTTCTGCTGATGCGCTTGCCGTCTTGCTATGGGTTTTACGAGGTCAACCATTATCCATACCGTCTTTTCGCGAGCTACTTGTCCTGGCGGGGTATCTGGCTGCCCTCACGGCATTTATCACTTATCCAACCGAGCAGCCCGGGCGATTTGGACGGTTGCGGGAAGCGCTTGACCAGACGATCCTGATCATCTCTGTCTTGACGATCTCCTGGTTCATCTTCCTGGGTTCCACATTCCGGGCGCGAACACTCTCCCCTGGGGATGCATTTTGGTTGAGTGTACTTCCCACTCTTGACCTCATTCTGCTCGTTCTTGTATTACGATTAAATCTGCTTCGAAAGCATCCTCAGGAACGCTGGATTTTCACGATCCTAACGATCGCATTGTCGGTTTTCTTCGTCAGCGATTTAGGCAATGGCTTGCTGCGCGGCGAGGCACGGATTGGGATGCCAAGCTTTGTCGAGGCGGGTTGGATGGCGGGAACGACTCTCATCGGCATTACTTATCAAATCTTGCAAGGCCGATATGCGGATGATCGGCAAGAGGAATCCCGGCGGATGGAGTGGCGACTACGGATTGAGCTGCTTTTACCTCTTGCCTTCACATATGCCGTCGTTGGATATATCCTTTTTGATTGGTGGTATGTCGGGGTGTTAGATTGGGTTGGTGTCGGTGCAGCAGGAGTCCTCATCTTGCTTCTGTTTGCCCGCCAGGGGGTATTAACTGGTCAGCGGGTGATGCTGCAGTACGCAGCCCTCATCAATGCGACAACCGACCTAGCCTTCATCTGCTCATCCGAAGGAGATATCCAGCTTTCTAACCCGGCACTTAGGAAAGCGATAGGTGATGAGAAAATCAAGAATGTAAATTTATTCTTACACGTCGAAGGCGATAAACTGGGGTCGTTTAACACGATCCTTGAGATTGCGCTTGATGCCGGTTGGAGTGGAGAGGTTGCGATCGTTGGAGAGGACGGCTCAAGATTTCCAGTCCATCTCTCGCTTAGCCTGATAGAAGATGGGCGCGGCCAGAATATATTGCTGGCGGGTACAGCTCACGATCTGACAACAATCCGGGAGCGCGAGATTGATCTGCGAAAGGCTCTGGAACAAGTTGATCAAGCCCGCAATGACCTTGCCAGGTTAAACACTGAACTGGAAGATAAGGTCGATGAGAGAACCCGGGAATTAGAGGAGACCGTCGCCGATCTCGAGAGATTAAATGAGGAGTTGAAAACACTCGACAGCCTTAAATCAGAATTCGTCGCCCTCGTGTCCCATGAATTAAGGGCCCCGCTGACGAATATCCGCGGAGGAATTGAGCTTGTTCTCAAGAGCCGTTCAAGGCTTGGGAAAAAATCGAGCGAATCTCTGCAACTTGTTCAAGCTGAAACAAAACGCCTCTCTCAATTTGTAGAAACAATTCTGGATTTATCGGCACTGGAAGCCGGACGATTCCAGCTAACACTCTCGCCGCTCTCCATCGCCGACGTCCTTAAGAAGACGATGGCACGCTTTCCCGCCAGGATTGTCGAATCTCGTTTAGAAACGGAAATCGGAGATGACCTGGCCTTGGTGATCGCCGATGGGCGGGCACTCGACAGCGTCTTCTTCCACTTGCTGGACAACGCCATGAAGTATGCCCCTTCGGGTTACATTATCATCGAGGCTCATGAGGAGCAGGGGATGGTGGTTTTAGCGGTAGGCGACTCGGGACCGGGCATACCTGTAAGCCAGCGTGGGCAGGTCTTCGAGATGTTTCATCGATTGGATACCAGTGACGCGCGCGAAATATATGGTCACGGGTTGGGCTTACCTATGGTGTCACGATTGTTGGAAGCCATGGGAGGCGGGATTCGAGTGGATGAAACAATGATGGAGGGAACGCGCCTTGAATTCTGGCTGCCAACAGCGTAGGCGCATGGTGGCAAAAGTTGTTTTCCTAAAGAATCGGTGGTCGAAGCAATTTGAAAGGACCTCAAGTTTTCCAGTGTAAGCAAGCATCAATATAATGAGGGATAGATAAGTGGATATAAGGAATATTCTCAAAGGCTTGCCATGACGAATAAAGTGCTTGTTGTCGATGATGATACGACCCTGCTGCGCTTCATACGCGAGTATTTAGAAAAAGAGGGTTTTCAAGTCGCGATCGCAGACCGCGGGCAGAAGGCGTTGCGCCAGTTTTACCAAGAGCGTCCAGAGATTGTGCTTCTGGATGTGATGATGCCCGGGATGGATGGCTGGGAAGTCTGTGCCCGGCTCAAGGAATTGGCAGACGTGCCGGTGATCCTCCTAACAGCCAAAACTGCGGAAGCGGATAAGCTGCGAGGCTTCCGCCTCGGTGTCGACGATTACATCACAAAACCCTTCAGCATGGCCGAACTCGTGGCCCGTATCCACGCTGTGCTCGCTCGTACACGGTCGGATAATGAGACTGATGTTCTCTTCGCTGGAGTGATCGCTGTGGATTTACTAAAACGCGAGGCGCGCATAGAAGAACGAGTGCTCGATCTCACGCCCACTGAATTTCGTCTGCTCGCTACACTCGCTCGCCGTTCTGGAGAGGCTATTTCGCAAGATGAACTGCTCTCCGATGTTTGGGGAGAGAATCGAGTAAAGAGCGGCAGCGCGCTGCGACGCTATGTCTGGCTCCTACGGCGTAAGATTGAACCAGAGCCGGAGCATCCTACACGGCTGGTCACCGTCCATGGCTACGGTTATCGTTTGGAGACGTAATACATCACCACCTGCTCCCCTTACTACAATCTTTATCCTCTCTTTAACTTTGAATTAGGTTTACCTTTGAAAGCCCCATCCCCGGAAACGAGAGGATCCTTAGATCTTCGTTCGATGGATTGTTTCGTCTCAGGGATTTCTCGTCGCTTCGAGCGCTTTGCTCTCTCCACTCTTCGAGAAGGCATGCAAATAGTTCTTCTTCAATTCGCAAACCGAGTCTCTCGCCCCAGAAAATCTGTCAAACGAAGCCGTAAGTTGGTTGTAAGGATAAAACCTCGCTCCGGCGTGTAAACTTGGAACAGTTATCAACGAGTAATAACGTCGGGTAATTTGATTCACTCGTCTGTGAGAGGCTATGTGAAGATGAGAGAAACAGAACAATCAAGATTCAAAGGGCAGACACTTGTCGAGTTTGCGCTTGTCTTGCCGATTATGCTCCTGATTCTCTTCGCGATCATTGAGATCGCCCGATTATTGCATGCTTGGGTCTCGATCGAGAACGGCGCCCGGTTCGGTGTCCGCTACGCCGTCACGGGCGAATTCGACCCGTCCTATTGCTCAGTGTTCCCCGGTGGGATCTGCGATTCGAAGGCGGAGGAGGATGACGCTCGCATTCCTTCAATTAAGGATAATGCCCTGTCTGGATCAGCGGGAATTTGGCGGGATCTCGCCGTAGCTTCCGGTGTACCGGGTTACATGAAAATCACAATCTGTTCGAATAAATCGGGAATTGTGTATTTCCCCTCAGATTCGTCCACCAGCACATCGGCAGACTGTCAGGCGGTTGAAGATGCGGGCGGTCCGGGCAACCGCGTCTCGGTTACGTTGGACTTCGATCATCCGATAATTAGCCCGATCATCAGCTCATGGATGCCCAAAATACGGCTTACAGCAAAGCGTGAGGGCATCGTTGAACAGTATCGTGTAGCGCGTGTTGTTGGTCTACCGGCGACGATCTCCGTACCTACATTCACACCCACGAATACAGCCACGGCGACGGACACACCCACACCAACAACGACTCCTGCACCGACGGATACACCGACACCCACGCAGACACCCTGCAAGGTGCCGCCACTCATTACGATTATAAGTCCATTGCCAGGGGTTATGATCGACGGTCCGGGGGCAAAGATTCCCGCTTATGCACAGTCCTATGATCCGGATAACTCCGACCCGGTTACTTGCGTGGGAGTTGGGATAGATGGGGACGGGATTATGCAGGTGGAATTCCAATTCTTCTGGTGGGATGGCACTGGCTGGACCTGGCGCTATACGTCTGTGGATTACGTCTCGGCATATTGTGCCTTTGGCGGCAACGCCCCCTGTAATGGCCACCCTGTAACAAGTGCTAAATGGCCTAATGGGCAACCGATAGAATCCGGTCAGCATAAACTTTCAGCAAGGGCGCTCGACGACGAGGGTGTTTGGAGCAATTGGGCCGAGGTGTTGTTCGAAATCGGCGTCCCGCCGACTCCCACCCCAACCTTAACACCTACACCATCCTGTGAGGGTGTGAGCTTCGGCCAGTTTCGTTTCTTTAGCAGCGCCCGCGTCGCCCAATGGATCAACAATACCAGCTATCCAGGACTGGAGGTCGTCGGGGTGACAGCCAACTGGAATCCAGTCGAGCAGGCTTCTGACACATACGGTTGGAATGAATACCTCGACTGGATGTATTGGTATACATCTAAAATCCACAATGGGAACGATGCTTCATCTTCGACAACAGCGAATAGGAGCTTACCGCAACCTGTCCGATCCGGGGCAAATGCGACGTACATCTATATGAATTTCGGCGGTGGTTTCGAAGGCTATCTCTCCTCTGCCCCGCTGAATCTAAATTCCAGCCACTTTGGCTTCACCGTGCAGTTCAGCGACCCAGCCTGCAATTTATCTAGCGCGGCAGCGCCGATCACCTTCCCGACAGTAACGAATACGCCAACGGTAACCCCAACGGGAACGGCGACCCTAACGCCGACGGTCACCCCCACGTCGACAATCACCCTCACGCCGACAATCACAAACACGCCAACCAACACGCCGACGGTTACGAATACCCCAACGATCACGCCCACGGCGACGCCGAACTGCCAACTGATCCAGAACATCGGCACCCAGCTGAAGAACAACTTTTTCGGCATCCGCTTGATCAACCACAATCCCCAGACCGCGTACCTGACGAACTCGACTCTGGAGTGGAACACGACGTATGCGCCGCCGATGAGTTTCGATTTTTTCAAATTCCAGGGAGTGACGTTCGGGGGATCTTCATCTACCTCTCCCGTGTCTGCCGCGGCGCCTTCAATTGCTCTCTCAACTGGGGCGGATCGCTGGTGGGAGGCGTACTTCGACTTAGCCGGGCAGCCTTTCAATGGAATGTACGAGGGTACATTAACCTTCTTGTTCCCAGGTTGGGGGACCTGTGAGGTCGGGGGCAGCTACTGGGCTGCACCTCCACCAACACCAACGCAGACGCCTGACTGGACGGCTACACCAATACACACTCCAACTTTTACACCGCCGCCGTTCACAAGCACGCCAACGATCACGCCCACGCCAACGGTTACGAACACACCGCCAGACTTCGGCTAGGCGAAAGAATAGTTTTACAGCTAGCCCATTATAGAGCCCCGCGATACGGCGGGGCTCATATTTCGTATAACCATGCTTGCTTTGCACTTCAACATGACATAAAATCCTCATAGTAGACAGAGCGTGAAATCAGTACGCTAAATAGCTCGCGGACCAAGAAGCAACCTCAATTTTTTCCTGAACGGAGGTTGGCTGTATTTTTAGGTTTAAACGGATTTGCCAGTGAAATCTAGGGGGAAGTAAGTGTTCTCGGTGATTTTTCTTCCACGAAGGCCGCTGCTTAGATGTAGGCCGGTTGAAAGGTTTTGAACCCGGTAATTCAGGTAAGATGTGGGTGAATATGCACGTTGAGTAGCATGTGATTTTTTCACTTCCGGCTCGAGGAACGCTCACGGAGGATATTGCCTTGGTTGAAGAAAGACAGAAAGGCCGCATGCAGATCGGAAAGATATTAATCGCTGAGGATGATCCAGATTATCGGCAGCTCCTCTCTCGCCGCGCGTCCCGCATGGGTCTTGAAGTACACCAGGCAGCAGATGGTCAAGAGGCGATGGATGCTATTAAGGAACATAGTTTCGATGCACTTGTGCTTGATTTGTACATGCCTGAGCATACCGGTCTGGAAGTGATTGATGCAGCCCGCAAGATTGACCAGGACATTCAAGCGCTCATTCTCACCGGAAGCGCGTCTGTCGAGACTGCAGTTGAGGCTCTTCGAGCAGGCGTTTACGACTATCTTACGAAGCCTTTAGAATCGATGACCAGTTTTGAACTCGCTTTATCTCGTGCGCTTGAGCGCAGATATCTGGTCCAGGAAAACAAGCGTCTCTTTGAGGAGATCCAGCGTCTGGCGGTAACCGATTCGCTCACTGGTTTGTATAATCGCCACAAACTGCAGGATAGTTTGACTACGGAAGTAGAGCGGGCGAAAAGATACAGCCGGCCGCTGTCGATCATCATGATCGATATGGATGAACTCAAAGTCATCAATGACACCTTTGGCCACGCAGCAGGAGATGAAGCGCTGAAAATTGTTGCGAAATCCATCCTGCGCTCGATTCGGAAAGTTGACATGGGTACGCGTTTTGGAGGCGATGAATTCATCGTTTTACTCCCAGAAGCAGATCGCGAGGAAGCGGCTTCCGTTGCGAAACGGATTCGTGAAGCCATATTGGAGGTGGATTTTGCATCAGGGACACTCTCTGTAAGTTTGGGAGTCGTGCAATGGCACCCTGGATTCGAAACACCCAAAGACTTCGTCGATGCAGTCGATAAGGCGATGTATCTTGCCAAGCGTTCTGAGAGCGAGAGGCTCTATGTTCTCACAACTGAGCCACAAGATCCCGGGGCGTGAGTGAAATGGCCTCGGGCGAGCATGTAATTAGCGTAGAAATCCTATTTCAACAGAGAGATGTTTCTTCCATTCACGAGAGTTTCAAATTGAGCTTGTCACTTTTCAAAAAACCAACTGAGATACATTCTAGCATTTCGACCGAGAGTCATTTCTGAATATTGCTACGCTTATGGATATTAAAACCTGGTTTCGAGAGAAAGCCCCAAAGGACGTCCTCAAACGGATGAATACTCTCTTTGAGAGTGTTGTTGCACGAGTCCCGATCTTCTCAAACCTGCGTACCAAACTCATCGTTCCCTATGCATTGTTAACTCTCGTGGTGGCGATGGTCGGTGTGTATATTATCACTCGCCTTGTTTCGGGTTCTTTTGAAGAGCGATTTGGAAATCAATTAATTGAAGCTAGCCGAGTGACGGCTGATGGTGTTGTTCGCAAAGAGAAGAGACATCTGGAGGACCTGCGCCTGGTCACTTTCATGGAAGGTGTATCCGAGGCGGTTGAAGATCAAGATCGCGAGAGTCTCCAGGCCACATTCGAGGCGATTGCAGTAAACAACAATATTGATGTGATCGCCGCTACTGATACGCGAGGAATAGGGATCATCACGTTGGTTTATGATCCAGAGGCTGGCACCACAGAATTGTTCATTGGCGATGATTATTCATCCTTCGAACCAGTTAGAAGAGTCACTTCCGATCAGCATGATGATGTTGGGGATAAGTTTGCGGGTGTTCTGGATACTCAGATGGGGAGGTTCCTCTTCACCAGTGCCCCGGTCTGGGATGCAGAAGAAAATCTCGTGGGTACTCTATTAATTGGGACCAAACTCGATACGTTTCTAGCCGATCTAAAACTGCAGGCTCTCGCGGATATTATTATCCTGGATCAGGAAGGTTCGCTGGTTACGACCACACTTGTTGAACCAGGGGCCGGGTATGGCATCCTTGAGATTGATGGTGAGTCGCTCACTAAGGCGGGATTAACATCCCTCAATCGAGAGTTGGAACTTTACGGGCGTGAGTATGAGGCCCTTTACACACCTTTGATGATCCGCGATGCCGAAGCTGGTTTCATCGGATTAGTCTCATCCAGCGAATACATCGCCACAGCACTGACCACAAACCGAACCACCTTTAGCTTGATCTTCACCCTCGGTACTGGAGCTATTATCCTGCTCGGATTTTTGCTCGCGCAGCACATCGCTCGCCCGATATTACAGCTTCGTTCAATGTCACAAGCAGTGGCCGGGGGAGACCTGGAGCGCACCAGTGGTCTAAAGCGAACGGATGAGATCGGCGAGTTGGCAGATGCCTTCGACATTATGACCCTCCGCCTGCGGGAGCGCACGGAGGAAGCTGCGCGCCTTTACGAAGAAGCCGTTCGCAGGGCGAAGGAGTTGGCGGACATGAATGCCCGACTGCAGGCGACACAGGCGCAATTGGTCCAATCCGAGAAGCTTGCCTCTGTCGGACAGTTGACCGCGGGGATCGTCCATGATGTCAAGAACCCGCTGGCAGTCATAAAAGGTCTAGCTGAGGAATTGGCCGAAGAAGGTAGTTTGGATGAGTTCACCGTAGATGGTTTAGAGACCATTCGCGACAGCGCATCAAAAGCGAACACCATTGTCACCGACTTACTCAAATTTGCCCGGCAATCGACGCCCGAAATGCAAACCCGAGACATGCGCAGTACGCTGGAGTCGGTATTCCGCTTGACCGAATACCTATTACGTAAAGGGAATGTCACGCTCGTACCAGACCTGCCTCGAATCTCGACCATGGCGGCTTATGACGCACAACAAATCGAACAGGTGCTCATTAACCTCGTAACCAATGCGGTCCAGGCGATGCCGGAAGGGGGCACTCTCGACGTATCTTTAAAAGAAATGGATGACAAGCTCATCATAACCATGCGGGATAGCGGCGTCGGGATTTCAGAAGAGAACATCGTTAGAATTTTCGATCCCTTCTTTACCACGAAACCTGAGGGAGAGGGCACGGGTTTAGGTCTCTCAGTGAGCTACGGCATTGTTTCGCGTCACAGAGGGCTCATCGAAGTTGAAAGCGAGATTGGCATCGGAACAACTTTTATCGTTACCTTACCTATACGGGTGGATAACCTAGAGGAACAACTCGTGGAAGTTGAGGAGAATGTCGCTAGTTCTGGTCGTTGATGACGAGGAAGCCTATCGCTCCCTGATGGCTGGTCATCTGGAGCGTAAAGGCTTCGAAGTCCTAAAAGCAAGCGATGGAAAGCAGGCTCTTGAGCGCCTGCAGGAAAGTACCTTCGATGTTCTCGTGACCGACTTGATGATGCCGGGAATGTCTGGGTTGGAGCTGCTGCGCCAGGCGAAGAAAATTGATCCATGGCTTGAGGTTATTGTGATCACCGCCTCAGGTCACGTGGGAAATGCTGTCTCGGCGATGCGTGAAGATGGTGCCTATGATTACCTCCTTAAGCCGCTGGAGACGATTGGAGAACTATCGTTAGCAGTTGGTCGTGCTGCACAACATCGTACTCTACGGTTCGATCGTGATCGCTTGAATGACCAACTGACGGCTGAGGCCTCCCGCCTGCAGGCGTTGATGGCTCATACCAGTGAAGCCATTATCTCCGTCGATCAAACAGGAAAGATCTCCGTTGCCAACCCATCCGCAGCAAACTTGCTCGGGAGATCAGATCTAATTGGTTCTAAGGCTCAAGAAGTTCTGCCGAAGGCGTTGGTGGATTTGCTGGATGGCTGGCAAACGATGGGAGATTCAGAACCAACGGTTGTCGAGTTAAATTGGTCAGATGATACGCTGCATCTCGTAAGTCTGGCTTCGATCGCTGAGGGAGGCGATGGCGGACTGGGCTGGGTCATGGTCTGCCGTGATATCACACACCTGAAGGACCTCGACGAGTTAAAGATGCGCATGTTAACCGAAGCGGCTGGAAAAATACGCTTGCCTCTAGCGCAAGCCGTATCACGACTAGCCGAACTGGGAGAGGCCTCAGAAATCTCAGCTGAAGACCGATCGGCAACGATCTATCAACTTGCTAAGCTTCTTGGCAGGATTAAAAGTTGGATGGATGAATTACTTTCCTTGGTCCGTGTGGAAGCGGGAATCGGGTATCAAACTGGCGAGGTTACGCTTGCGGAAGTTGCGAATAAAGATCTCCAAGCACGTTTTAACGAGATGAATAAAGAACGCAGTTTAGACTTGGTGCTCGAGATAGAAGACGATCTTCCTGAAATCCGTGTAGAGAAAAGCGTTTTCGAGAGGATTTTGCAGGGTCTTATCAGCCGCGCAGCCGCCCGGAGTTCGCGCGGTGGGTCTGTACGCGTCTCCGGCAAGAAGCATCAAGATCTTGTATGGATTGAAATAACGGATGAAGGCTTCCAGAAACAGAAGTCAAGCGGCTTGCCAGAAGACGAATTTGAGGGGGCGGAATACCTGCAGGAGCTTGAGGGTTTTGGATTGGAGATGGTCAAAGCAATTGTTAATCGAATGGGAGGCCAGGTCTGGGTACGAGGGCAGGGTGCTGTGGGGAGCACAATTGCGATCTCCTTACCCATTTCCGAGGGTGAACGTGAGTTGGCCTGATGCCAAGGGGGATTACGGGCAGGAGAGTCCGCAAGATCCGAGTAACGATAGCTGAGAAGGAACGACGTGAAGTATGGCTAACCCAGTTGTTTTAGTTGCTGACGACGATTCAGCAATGCTGCAATTAATGGTTCGTAGACTTACGAAGCAGGGTCTTCAGATTCACCAGGCTTCAGATGGGCGTGAGGCGCTTGAGAAACTTGAGAATTATAGCTTCGACTTGGTCGTGAGCGATATCTACATGCCAGGGGTCACTGGATTGGAATTGCTGCAGCAGGCGAAAGAAGGCGATCCGCAGGCCCAGGTAATTATCGTCACCGCCGGGGCTACGCTTGAAAATGCGGTGGAGGCATTGAATAACGGTGCCTTCGCATACCTCGTGAAACCCTTTGATCATTTCAGTGTCTTTGATAATGTCGTCGCGCGGGCGCTGCAATTCAGGCAGGCGCTTCTGGATAATGAGCGCTTGGCGAATATCCAACAACGACGGGGCGATATGCTGGAGGATGAGGTCACCGAAAGAGTTCAACAACTTCAGCGAAGGCGGCGGGAATTGCAGGATTTACTTGCAAACCTGCCGGATGGAGTGCTGGTAGTGGAACCAGGCGGGCGGGTAGTGATTAGCAACCCCACCGCTGATATCTGGCTGGCGAAGGACCGCTCCGATCCAGATCAACCCATCCATAAATACCTTGAATCGCTGCACGAGGAATGGGCTTCTTCCGAGTGGGAAATAGATCTAGATGCTACTTCTCTAGAACTCATCATGCGACCTTTGCCAAAAGCTACAACTGCGGAACGAAAAGTTGTGGTCATAAAAGAATTGGGGGCAAGAGAAGAACCATCCACCCTGGACCTCCCTTGGAAGGAAATTGAGGGCAGCCTGGAATGGCTTATGAGTCGGCCGATGGATAAGGATGTCTCTGCCCAGATCAAGGCGCTGCAGGATCTCTTCAGAGACCTCAAGATTAAAGTCGGCGGACCAGGGGTTCACATCAGTGGGTTTGCGCCGCAATGGAGCGAATTGACTATTCCAGATAGCTCGAGAACCGAGGATACTGAAGGTGAGATTAATTCGGCGGAATCCATCGATGTTTCAACTGAAGATGATCCGAAGGGCGATGATGCGACGAATAGCGATTCGCCACTAAGGAAGGAATGATGATCGACGACATCGAGCGCAGAACGCTCATGAAAGCTGATAAGGAGGGTGAAGGCGGCAGCCGACAACCTCTCTTCTGGCTGCTCTGGGCGTTATTAATATTCATGGTGCTCTTCGGATGCGGCCAGACCGCCATGTGGTTTAACCCCAGTGGTATTAATAATGTGGATGTGCGTTCAGGGTTGACGGTAGATTACGGGATCTGGACGCCGGCTGCCTTTGGTGGCATCAATCCGCTCATCATAGCTGAAGCCGCTGGCGACAATGGCGGAGCTGTTTTTCTCGCTTCGAATCCATCAAACTCCTGTTTCCTACTGGGAGGGTGCACACCAAACCCGCCATCTCCAACGGCCACACCAACGAGCACACCCACGGTCACATCCACACCGACGAGCACACCGACGCCGACACAAACACCTACGCCAACATTAATATTCGTCCCTCCCAATACGTCCACAACCACCAACACTCCCACAATAACCAATACGCCAACCAACACACCTACACCGACCCCCTTGGTCTATCCAATAAAAATCGCAAACCCAGGAAACATCCCTCCTGGGCCGACAACGCTTCAATTTTCTATCATTGTCATAAATTATGGCAGTCTTCCCCCTGCGCATCTTACGGCAGTCATCGACCGCCTCCCGCCAGGTATGAGTTATAACAGCGGTTGTGATCCGGCGTGTGGGGCAAGCCCTGGTGATACAACGATCACGTGGAATGTGGATGAGTGGATCCCCCAAAGCGGTTTCAGCCGTTTCCGATTTATAGCGAACGCGGATGGAATTGCCGGAGAGATTTTCCTGAACGAGGTCGAGACACAGGGGGGCAATTTTGAAACATCTGTAAATGTGAAACGGGTTTACGTTTATACACCGACACCCACGAGCACTCCTGTGACCGCTCCCGTAGCTAACGACGACCCCAATGGTGCCCCGGCAACGACGTACATTACAAATGAGGATGTCCAGCTATCCATTGCCGCTCCAGGTTTGCTCGCTAACGATACGGATGCAGTCTGGGATACGCTAACCGCATCCCTTCTCGGAGCTCCATCCAGCGGTATAGCAGTTGTTAACGCAGATGGATCCTTTACGTACACACCGAATGCGAACTTCTTCGGCGCAGATACGTTCACGTATCGAGCGTGTGATGGTGGCGGTTCTTGCGACAGCGCGACGGTCTATATCACGGTCAATTCGGTGGAAGACACGCCAATCGCGGTCGATGACAACTACAGTGTGGATGAAGACGATGTTCTTAATGAACCCGCTTTGACTGGGGTTTTGGCTAACGATACAGATGGCGATGGTGACCCGCTCACAGCCGCTAAACTTAGCGATCCCACAAACGGGACCCTGAATTCCTTTAACGCTAATGGATCATTTACATATACTCCGGACGCAGATTACAACGGTCCGGATCAGTTCCAGTACGAAGTTTGTGATCCTACTATGCCTACCCCGCTTTGCGACACCGCCACCGTCTTCATCACCGTAAATTCCATGAACGACCCGCCTATCGCGGTGGATGATCCCGATCCGGGTCCGCCACCTGCGCCTCCGCTTGTGACGAACGAAGATACGGCAATCATCATTGATGTGCTGGCGAACGATTACGAGGACCCGGTTGAGGGGGATCCAATAACGGTGTTTTCCGTAACCAACGGGAGCAATGGTACTGTCGCGAACAACGTCACGGACGTCACCTATACCCCCAATGCAAATTGGTTCGGTTCTGATACTTTTACCTACACCATCACGGATGGTTTCGGCGGCTTTGATACGGCAACTGTGAGCTTGACAGTGAATTCAATCAACGACCCACCTGTGGCTGTAGATGACACCGGGCTATTGACAGGTCAAGGTAGTGTAGACTTTGACATCAATGTGATGGGGAATGACAGCGATCCGGTTGAGGGAGATCCACTCTCCATCGTTGCCTTCGATTCGCCAACAGTTCAGGGTGGTATCGTTACGCTGGATGATAAGGGAACTGGTGACCCGACTGATGATACCCTGCTCTATACTCCGCTCCCCGCATATCATAGTCCTACTGTTCCGGATACATTTACTTACACAATAAGCGATGGAATGGCCCCCGATTTTGCGACCGTATCGGTTACCGTGAACGACGCTCCCGTAGCCGTAGATGATGCTTACAGCGTCGATGAAGATACCACCCTCGCTGTGCCTGGCCTGCCTGGTCTTGAAGTGCTCGATAACGACACTGATCCTAACATCAGCCCTCCACCAGATGTACTTCAAGCAGTCCTCACAAGTCCAGCGTCGAATGGGACAGTAACAGTCTTCAATGTGGATGGGTCTTTCACCTATCAACCAAACCTGAACTTCAACGGCGGGGATTCGTTCACCTACGACGCCTGTGATGACTTGCTCGCCGGTTTATGCGACAGCGCAACCGTGGTCATTACGGTCGTTTCCATCAATGACGATCCTGTCGCTGTCGCTGACACGGTGCGCACCAACGTCAACACTGCTGTCATCATCGATGTCCTCGCCAACGACACGGATGTCGATGTTGGCGATACGCTCTCCGTGAGTGATCCACCTCTTGGCATTCCCACCGCGACCACAGACGGATCAATCGTGAATAATGGCGGAAGCATTACCTACACGCCGGATGCAGCCTTCATAGGTGTGGATAGCTTCATCTATGAAGTTTCGGACGGCAACGGCGGTACGGACACAGCGACGGTCACGGTTACGGTGAGCGGCGCTCCAACAGCGAACGATGATGACCACAGCACCGACGAGGATACACTTCTAACTGTCGCTGTCCCCGGCGTTTTGGGGAATGATACCGATCCGAATGGCGATCCCTTGACGGCGGCTGAAGTTACCCCACCCTCCGACGGGACATTGAATCTCAACCCCAACGGGTCGTTTACTTATTTACCCAATCCGAATTTTGAGGGGGCGGACAGCTTCACATATGAGGCTTGCGATCTTGGAGGCCTTTGTAGCATTCCAGCAGCGACTGTTAACATCACAGTGAATGCTCTCGCAGATGACCCGGTTGCGATTAACGATAGTGCGACGACACCCGAGGATACACCCATCTCCATCGCCGGTCTGGCCAACGATAGCGATCCGGATGGTGATGCTATCCAGATCACGACATGGGATGCGACATCAATCCAGGGCGGCACAATCGTTCTCGACGATAAGGGCAACGCCGATCCATCCGATGACGAACTCGTATATACCCCCGATGCGGATTATTATTCAGACCCTGCTCCCGACACATTCACTTATACGATCAGCGACGGAACGGGCCGTTTTGATTCGGCTACTGTTAGCGTCACGGTCAATCCGCTGAACGACGATCCAGTCGCGGTAAGTGATTACGAGATCACAAACCCTGACGTTCAGATCGACATCTTTGTTCTGGCGAATGACTACGACGTCGATGGCGATCCCATCGAACTGACCGCTATTAACACTCCGCCAACGAACGGAACGGCATCGATTAACGATAACGGTTCAGCTGGGAATCTCACCGACGACTTTGTGGAGTATGTACCCAACGCAGGTTGGCATCACCCAGTTAATCCGGACACATTCACCTACAATATCTCGGATGGGAATGGCGGTACAGATACCGGTACTGTCTATGTGCGGGTGGATACGCGCCCAGTTGCAGTAAATGACAGCTTCAATGTGAATGAGGATCTGATCTTGAATGCGCCCGGGCTTCCGGGTGGTGGTGTGCTCTTCAACGACAGCGATGCCGACGGCGATCCTCTTTTTGCCTATGTGAATTCGTCAACTACAAACGGGACATTGGTCCTCAACGCAGATGGCTCCTTTACGTATGATTCCGACGACGACTTCAACGGGCCTGATCAATTCACATACCTGGCGTGCGATGCCCCGGTGGGCGGCATGTGTGATACGGCAACCGTGTTCATCACCATCGATCCGATCAACGATGCGCCTGTCGCATTGAACGACAGCGAGCACACAAATTTCAACACCGCGATTGCGATCGACGTGCTGGCTAACGACTACGATGTTGACATTGGCGATACGCTCGTCGTGACCGACCCGCCGCTCGGCATTCCCACTGCGACAGCATTCGGATCAGTCCTGAATAATGGCGGAAATGTAACCTATACGCCTAATCCAGGATACTTCTCGACTCCGGGGAATCCTGATTCCTTTACGTACACGATCGATGACGGTAACGGGGGAACAGCGACGGCCACCGTGCAGGTGGATGTCAATGGGCCACCAACGGCGGTGAATGATGCTTATTCGACGAATGAAGACCAGGTCTTAAACGTGCCAGGTTTCCCGGGGGGTGGCGTGCTCTTCAACGACAGCGATCCGAACAATGATTCTCTGAACGCTCTTAAACTGAGTGACCCAACGGATGGCACACTTACGCTCAACGGTGATGGCTCCTTTACGTACGACCCGGCCCCAGATTTCAATGGAACAGATTCCTTCAGCTACGAAGCTTGCGATCCCGATGGGGAGTGCGATACGGCGAGTGTGACTATCAATGTCATTGCTCAGCCGGATGCGCCGGTCGCGGCTAACGACACCTACAGCGTGGATGAAGACGATGTTCTCAATGTCGCAGTACCAGGTGTTCTTGGTAATGACTATGACGGCGACGACGTAAGTGCACCATATTGGGATACGTTGACGGTTAATACAACCCCTGTTGTAGATGTGTCCAATGGAACGCTCACGCTCAACAGCGATGGTTCTTTCGATTTTGCACCTTCAGCAAATTACAACGGTCCGGATCAGTTCCAGTACGAAGCGTGTGATCCTACACCGCTTTGCGACACGGCCACCGTCTTCATTGCCGTAAATTCAGTGAATGACCCGCCTGTTGCGGTGGATGATACAGCCTTTACGGATGAAGATGTCGATGTGGACATCGATGTCCTTGCGAATGATAATGATCCCGTAGAAGGTGATTCGCTTGAGGTGTCTTCGGTTACACAAGGGACGAACGGCGCAGTAACCAATAACGGCAGTGATGTTACCTACTCGCCGGACGCGAATTACTTCGGGATGGACAGCTTCACCTACACCGTTACGGATAACAATGGGGGATTCGACACTGCAAATGTTACTGTGACGGTCAATTCGATCAACGACCCACCAGTGGCGAACGACGACAGCACTTCGATGAGCCAATTCACAGCATCGATAAATATTGATGTACTCACAAATGACAGTGACACTGTGGAAGGCGACCCACTTCAGATACTCTCCTGGGATAACCCCTCTGCACAGGGAGGATCGGTGGCGATCGATAATGGGGGCACACCGCTTGATTTGACAGATGATGAACTTGTGTACACACCCGCTCCTGGATACTCACACCCCACGTTGCCTGATACCTTCTCGTATCTCATTAGCGATGGAAACGGAGGCCAGGATAGCGCTACAGTCTCGGTGCTAGTCAACGATGCGCCAATCGCGGCTAATGACACCTATACGACGGATGAGGACCAAGACATTAATGAGCCAGGTCTTCCAGGTAGTGGAGTGCTCTCCAACGACGGTGATTCCAACGGCGATGCATTATTCGCGTCGGTAATCTCCTCCACTAGCAATGGTGCGCTCAGTCTGAGCAGCGACGGCTCTTTCACCTACTCACCGAATGCGAATTATTTCGGATCCGATCAATTCACTTATCAAGTCTGTGATGCGCCGGCGGGTGGGTACTGCGACTCGGCCGTCGTGGACATCACCATCAACTCGGTCAACGATCCGCCCGTTGCGGGGAACGACAGCGCTACGACGGATCAAGTGACTCCAGTGGTGATCAACGTTGTACTCAATGATTTGGATCTAGAGGGGGCGGTTGATCCCACGACGGTTGTTATTGATACTCATCCTGCGCATGGAACAGCAGCTCCCAATGGCGATGGAACGATCACCTACTCACTCGCAGATGGCCACTTCATCACCGACTCCTTTACGTACACGGTCGATGATGATCAATCTCCTGCTGCCACATCCAACGCAGCAACGGTGAATATAACCATCACTCAGCCGGTGCTCAATATTGTGAAAGAGGCTAATCCAGATTCGGCGGGAATGGGTGACACCATCGATTTCTTTATCTATATTTGGAACGATGGTCCTGGTATTGCCTACGATGTGCATTTACAGGACACCCTTGGGTCCTGCTTCCAGTGGGTTAGTGGGAGCCCGAGTGGCCTAATCGGAGATTTCGCAGACGGTGACGCGGTAGTTCGAATAGCCAGCGCACGCGTATCGAATACGAGCACTTGTGGCAACTCGAATACAGCTACAATAACTTCAGCAAATGCTGTGGGAGTATCGGATACTGCGACGGTAACATTCCTACCGGTTGGAGGTGCTGGAGCGTCAGCAATGATAGTTCCTTCCGTGGCGTCGACAGGAAGTTCGACTGAAGCCGCCATCGCCTTCCTGATCCCTGTCGCAATGCTGGTTTCCCCATTTGTTCTCACTTGGCTGGGGAAAGTGAAGCGTACTTCGAGGCCGGGTTAGGTGAAGCGAACGTCAACCGGTTTGAAAAGCTGGTATTAATAAAAGGCCAGACCGCAGAGGTCTGGTCTTTTTTATCTATTTGCGAGTGGGCCAGTTTCTATCTCTATGTTATTTCGAACCCCCAAAGTGACGAGAAATCCCTGTGACGATTCGATATTAAGTTCGGGATACTAAGGAATGGGGAATCTCTTCGTTTCCACGGGTAGAGCCCTCATGGACAACATCATAGGGATTTCTCGGTCGCCGCTTCGCAGCTCACTCGCAATGACACTTATTAGGAAAATCATCCTTGTCCATGTCATTTCGAGGAGCGGATGGAGCGCGAAGTCCCCGGTTATGTCGGGGGAAGCACCCAAAGTGACGAGAAATCCCTGTGACGATTCGATTTATAGTTCGGGGATCTACGGAATCGGGAATCTTTTCGTTTCCACGGGAAGAGCCCTCACGGACACCATCATAGGGATTTCTCGCTTCGCTCGAAATGACACCAGGAGGATCGTTAGTGGAAGAAAGCAGCCCTAGCTTGAAATCCCTTGAAGGTGGTCCAGGATCTCTTTCAAGACCTGCTCGGGCGAAAGATCATCTGTCTGAAGATAGATGTCGCAGTGCTCTCTGGCATGCGACAATCGACGGATCTGCTCATCAAATTCGTGCCGTTTCCAATTCAACACTTTTCGCATCGTGCACGTTTCGTAGCCCGCGTCCAAGTAGATTAATATATCCGGCTTCGTCAGTACCTGCCACATGTCCTGTACGACGGAGTGTTCCTGGGCGATCTGACGCGCCTCATAGTTGTGCTGATGCAGTCCGTCGGCGAGGACGGTTTTCCCAGCTCCGCAAGGACCTACAATTGCGATCATCATTCTGATTTGTTAACCGTGCTTATTAGATAACGAGCTTGAATATAATCAACTCAGAGTGGCATACGTGTCAGCAGCCGACGAGTTTCACCATTGCCATCTCGGGGAAGCGCTGCGGCGATGAGAATGCTGATATCATCTTCTGGACGTCCCTGCTTGAGCTCAACAGCCCGCTCGAGCAAGCGATCCGCCCATTCCTTAGGATTTGGAGGACCCTCATTAAAGAACCTTCGTACAAACTCAAGCACATCGAAATTAGTACCTGAGCGCGCACCTGCGTGAATTAAACCATCGGTAAATATTATCGCCGCCAGGCCGACTTTGAGCGGGATTTCTGTGATCGAAGGACGGATCCTTTGCCTGACTCCAGCCGGGTCGACATCCTCGTCGAGAACCCGGATCTGCTGGTCCTCAATAAGAATTGCTGGAGCGTGATTATTGCGTGTGAGTACCATCGTCTGGCTGGATAAGTCGATAGAGAGGATATTTAAAGTTGCCATGACTTTCCCGGAACGGTAAGTGTGTAGGTAGTCTGATGCGGCACGAGCGGCGGCGCCATCACGCACACCTTCTGCGAGAAGGCTGATTGCTTTCCGGGC
>Ga0255055_10000115_pt1 | contig 58062 bp, 50 predicted proteins | sample JV7_2_27_MG_FD_188633 | JGI IMG/M metagenome (GOLD analysis project Ga0255055, IMG submission 188633) | Seawater microbial communities from Jervis Inlet, British Columbia, Canada - JV7_2_27 | ecosystem: Environmental > Aquatic > Marine > Inlet | place: Canada: British Columbia | collected... | reverse complement strand
CTGCTGGTGCGATAGATGGTCAGCTTGATCGCCAGTACCTGCGGATCAACCGCCGCACATTGCAGGAAATGCAATATGGAGCTGTCAAAGCTGTGGTAGGGATGGTGAAACAGGATGTCACCTCGACAGATCTCGTCGAATATATCGGCAGAATCGTGAGCATCCAGCTGGCGCAGACGGGGATGGGTTACGGGTTCATGGGGTGGATCGCGCAGCTCCGGGTAACCCTCCACCTGGAACTTCATCAAGTCCGTCAGACTCAACAGACCTTTTACGGGTTGCAGATCTTTCAGATCCGCCTTGAGTTGCTCAGCGATCCAGCGTTGCAGTTTTTTGGGCATATCAGCGCTGACCTGGAGTCGTGTCACACCGGCAAATTTTCGGGCTGTCAGCTCCTCCGTCACCATACCGATGAGGCGACCCGGAATAAGATCGGCTTCAGAGTCTTCCAGATATGTCCGCTCCCAGGGGTCATCCTTGGCGACGCGGGTGACGCGGAAAAAATAAAATTCAAGGCCAGCCGCCTTGGGGAACAACAGCCTGAGGTTTGACGCGATCACCTGCTCTAAAGGTACAAATCCGGCACTGCCGGGCAATGGTACCCAGCGCGGGCGGTTTGCCGGCATTTTAATCCGCACGAAGCGGTTGCGTTTCTTTTTGGTTTCTTTAACCTCCACCGCGAGATTCAGCCCCAGGTTACTGATGAAGGGAAAAGGATGCGAAACGTCCACGGCAAGTGGCGTCAGGATGGGTTCCACCGATTCAAGAAAATATCGCTGCATCTGCACCTGCTGTTTATCATTCAACTCTGTGTATTCCAGGATGGGGATTCCAGCAGCTGATAAAGCCGGGCGAAGCTCTTTATGCACCAGCTTGGAAACGAGTCGAGCCTGTCTGTGCAGTTCGTCCCGGCAGGCTTGCAGTTCCTCCTCCGCACTGAGTCCGTCGGGGGACAGTTTTTTTTTCTTTTTCTTTTTTCTTTTCTCAATCTTGCGCTTGAGTCCCCCCATACGTTTCATTGCAAACTCGTCATACAGCATACCCATAATTCCGGCAAATTTGACACGCTCAAGCAGGGGTAAGTCAGGGTCCTTTGCGAGTGCAAGCACGCGGCGTGCAAAGCTGAGCCAGCTTAACTCACGGTTAATGAGTGTACTTGGCGAATCAATATCGATTTTTTCCGGTTTTTCCGCGGCGGCTGTTGCTTTTTTCATGGGCACATCTTTTGCGGCAGGAACGCCGGTTATCCGACCTCCCTTACTAAGTAACGGCTCTTTGCGCTGGGGATCCAGAGGCTCCATAAGTTCCGTTTCTCCTCAGTCCATCATAATTGATGGGACTCGCATGTTATGAATTGACGTACCGGGAAATATTGAATTGATCAGGACGCGCGTTTTATGAACAAGTTAATTAGAAAATACTTATTGTGGATCGACTTCAGAATTGCCGCAGGATGTAGAATTAAATATTTCCCCCGAATCAATTTTTTATAGATGACAGCCGGATGGAATGTCAACCTTAATTTTTCGCGGCAACACCTATAACCCGTTAATTTTTAATTCATTATTATGGTTATGAATAGCAAAATCAGAGGAAGGTGGTCACTGCCAATTGATCCTTTTTCAACGAATGATCCGGGACGATTTCAACCGATTGAAGATGAAATTTTCTTTTAAGACTTTTAATATTCCCATTTTGTAGGCCTCTCATTTTGGAAACACTGCCCGGATGAACGCGCAGGGTAACTGTATCCGCTGTCGGATTTGCCGTTTCTATTGCCAACACGGTCATATCCAAAAAGATTTCCGAATAGACCAGGTGTCCGAAGGCCGGGTGATAGGGTCCGGCTAAAATGGTCGAATCGTCTTCAAGTTCTTCTGTTGCCTGCAGGCCCATCCGAATCACCTGAATGTTTTCTTTTTGAAAAAGCCGGTAAAGCGCCTTGGTCTGTGTCACCGCTGCCTCGAGGCTCAGGGGGATATAGTCGCCTTTCTGATACCAGGTGGCAAGCGGACTGCCCGCCAGAACGACGGTGGGATAAATGCGGACAAAATTCGGTTTCAGCCGGGCGACCCGTTGGGCAGAGGCGATCGATCTCTCAGGCGTATCTCCCGGCAGGCCGACCATTAGCTGCACTCCAATTTCGTAATTTAAGCCTTTGAGATCCTGAATTGCTTTTTGGGTATCTGAAGCGGTGTGGCCGCGGTTTGTGCGCTTCAGCACGCTGTCGTTCATGGATTGTACACCGAGCTCGATGGTGGATACCGGGAAATTTTTGATCATATCCAACCGCTTACGGTCGATGGTATCCGGCCGGGTCGAGAAACGGATGCTGTTTACACGGCGGGTCTCTACATATTCAGCGGCTTCAGCCAGCAGGCGTTTTATTTCATCTGCCGGCATTCCCAGAAAATTTCCGCCAAAAAAGGCAATCTGAACCGGGTTGCGCCGGGCGCTTTTAAATTTTAAAAACGCCTCGATCTGATCGCGGACATCCTTTTGCGGCAGCTTTGAACGGACACCGGTAATTGAAGCCTGGTCGCAAAAGATACACCGGTGAGGGCAGCCGGCGTGGGGGAGGAAAATGGGAACTACAAAAGGGCGGTCGCTGGCTTCTGGCTTCTGGCTCCTGGTCTCTGGCTTCTGGTTGCTGGTCCCTGGCTGCTGGCCTCTGGCCTCCTGTCTCCCGTTATCAGCCTTCGATTTCTGTTTTTTAAGTATTTGAGCTTTTGGTTGATTCATTTTCCTGTACGAAATCATTCCGCCAGCAACCCCAAAAATTCGCTAAAAGCCAGAAGCCAGCTGCCAGTGACCAGAGGCCGAAACATGTGGAAATCGCAAGGAGTTAGCGGAAGGTGAATTGTATTAACACTGTTCTTTTAACTTTTCCAACGCTTTGCGGGCCGCATCCTGTTCCGCCGTTTTTTTGCTTTTGCCCGTGCCTTCCGTTTCGATATCAAAAACGGTTACGGAAACCCAGAACGTTTTATCGTGATCCGGCCCCTCCTCACGGACGACTTTATAATACGGTATATCATTGTGTTTTTCCTGAACCCATTCCTGAAGCCGGCTTTTGTAGTCATAATTGTCGATAGCCGAGTGAATCTGATCGAGAATGGGAACAAAATTATTTTCTATTATTCTAAAGGCGACTTTAAAACCGCCATCCAGATAAACAGCGGCCATCAATGCTTCAAAAGCCCCTGCTAAAATTGAGTTTTTTTCCATGCCGTTGGTTTGAATTTCACCTTTGCCCAGTTGAAGGCATGCGCCAAGGTCTATGGAGCGTGCCATAATGGCCAGCTGGGTCTCATTTACCAGATTGGCCCGGGTTCTTGAAAGGTCACCCTCTTTTAAGTGCGGGTAGCGTTCCATTAAAATATGGCCGACGATGAGGTTTAATACGGCATCGCCGAGAAACTCAAAGCGTTCATTGTCCCGCAAATCCGATTCCGGCTGTTCATTTACATAAGAGCTGTGTCTTAAGGCTTCATCCAAAAAGTCCTTTGAATGAAATTGATATTCAAGCTTTTGTTCGATAAGCATCTGATTGGCGGTATCCATAATAAGTCCTAGGCACCCGTTAATTTTTCATACAGCAGATACGGAATAAACAGCGTTCCTTTTCCTGATCCCATTTTTATTTCAGGTGTTATGGACCCGTGAAAATCCGTTCCCCCGGTCATTAAAAGGTTATATTTATTTGACAGTTCCGTATACCGCCTTATCTGTTCGAGCGAATGTTGCGGATAATATACTTCCATTCCGCCCATGCCAATTTTAATTAAACCTTGGATGAGCTCCTCCAGCTTGCTTTCATCTTCAATATCCAGAAGCCCCGGATGCGCGAGCACCGCAATGCCTCCGGCATTGCGGATCATTTTAACCGCATCTTCGCATCCAATGCGCTCCTTGTCCACATATGCCGGCTTTGCTGTCCCTAAAAATTTGTCAAACGCTTCATTAATGGACCTTACAAAGCCCTTTTTCATCATGGTATATGCAATATGGGGCCTGCCCAGCTGACCCTGTCCGACGGTTTGATTGACCTCTTCCAATGAGATCTGGAAGCCCAATTCATTCAGGCGCTTTACAATCTTCGGATTGCGATTTTTTCTGGCCTGCCGGAGTTTGTTCAGGGCTTGAGTTAAGGCTTGATCATCGAGGCGGATATCATAGCCTAAAATATGAAAACTGCCGGAGCCTGGGAAAAATCGAGGGTGTGCTGCGCTGATCTCGACTCCGGTAAGAAAATTAACAGAAGGGGGTATGCCATTGCGAAGCGCCTCCTTGGATCCGTCTATGGAGTCATGATCCGTTATTGCGATTGCGGCGAGATTGAGCTTTTGAGCTTGGTCGAGGATTTCTGCAGGTGTAAGGGATCCATCTGAGGCGGTTGAATGTATATGAAGGTCTATCCCCAGATGATTATTATATTCCAAGAGCTTTTTCTAACGCCTCCTCTTTGGACTTACAATCGATGCATTGAGTTGTGACCGGCCGGGCTTTTAGCCGTTTCAACGAGATATCTTCTCCGCAGGATTCACAAATTCCGTAGGTGTCTTTTTCGATGCGGCCAATGGCCTGTTTAATTTTTTTAATCAGTTTATGTTCTCTATCCCGTATTCGCAGCATAAAATTACGGTCGGCTTCAAGGGCGGCACGATCAGTCGGGTCCGGAAAATTTTCTTTCGGCACGGTCATGCCCGACACCGTGTCACCGGCCTGATCCAAAAGCTCCTCCAACCAATCTGTGAGCAATTTTTCAAAATATTTCTTGTCTTTCTTTTTCATAACCAAATCCCTAGTTTGTCCTCTCTCGATGAAAGGTCCTTCAAAAATTGCTTTCAATAACACAACTCAATTTGCCTGTAAAGCATTTATTGTAAGTTATTCGCTTTTTGCCGAATTATACCGCTTTCCACCAATTTGATCAAACCAGGCCTTATGTGGTTTCATTGAGAAACGTTTCAAACTGTTTCATGTTGCTGATATTATAGACTTTTGCCGGATAATCAGGCGCTAAGATCTTTTTTAACAAACCCGCTAAGACCCTTCCCGGTCCGACCTCCACGAAGGTTTCCATTTTATCGTCAATCAGCTTACCCATGGACGCATACCATTTCACCGGGCTGCACAGCTGCCGGCTCATACATGCCTTGATATCATCTGCTCCGGTGGAAATATCGCCGGTCACATTTAAAATCACGGATTTTTCGGGGGGATTAAAATTAATTTGGGCTAAAACCGCGTTGAAATCTTCCTCGGCACCTTTGATGAGATCACTATGCCAGGCGCCGCTGACCTTCAGGGGAATGGATTTTGCGCCCTTTTGGGCGGCAAGCCTTGAGACTTTTGCGACCGGTTCCGGTGAACCGGTGATCACAATCTGCAATTCATTGTTATGATTGGCCACCGATACAACCCCTTCTGATTGAACGTCGACCAGAAGGTTTTCAACTTCATCTATCGGCAACCCGACAATGGCATGCATTGCGCCCGTGTATTTTGTGGATTCCCGATGCATGAACGTGCCTCTATTAAATACCAGTTTGATGGTATCTTCACCGGATACAACGCCGGCGGCATTCAGCGCGCTGTATTCTCCCAGGCTATGGCCGGCACAAAAATCATACTCGATGCCTTCACTTTTTAGAACCGCCAGACAGGCCAGGTTAACCGTTGTGACGGCCGGCTGCAGGTTAACCGTTTGGGTCAATTCTTCCATGGGGCCTTTAAAACAAAGCTTGGAGATATTCATTTTGGCCGTTTCTTCGGCCATGTCGAAAATTTCGCGGACAAAATCGTATTCCTGATAAAATTCTTCACCCATTCCCACACTCTGGGAGCCCTGGCCGGGAAAAAGTAATGCGGTTTTGCTCATAATAAACCCTCCGGATTTATTATTCATCCAACTTAAACAGTTTTCTGACCGTATCAATATAAAAGGATTTATCTTCGTGCATGCCGTTTTGTTTCAGAAACAGGGTCGGATCATGCAGGATCTTGTTGATGAGTGAACCCGTCATTTTGAGAATGGCTTCGGCTTCCTGCTCTGAGATCTTGCCGGATTGCAGGGTTTTTTTGAGTTCGGCCTTCGCAATTGATTCCATTTTATTTCGCAGGGCGATAATCGTTGGAACCACATCCAGGCTTTCATGCCATTCACGGAAATGGATGACGGCTTCATCAACGATGCGTTCACCTTTAATTGCCTCCTTCCGGCGATCATCAATATTTTCGTCGATGATTCCTTTTAAGTCATCGATATCATAAACATATGAATTGGTGAGGCGATTGATCTCCGGGTCGATGTCCCGGGGGACGGCAATATCCATGAAAAATAGCGGTCGATTGCGACGCTTGCGAATTATGCCTTTCACCTGATCCGGCTGAATCACGTAATCAGGTGCCCCTGTGGAGCTGATAATAATGTCCACGGTTTTTAAGCTCTCCGGAATTTCTTCGAATCGGATGGCGCTTCCGTTGAACTGTCTTGCCAGTTCAACGCCGTTTTCAAAAGTGCGGTTGGCCACCCATACATTTGCGACCTTGTTGCGGAGGAGGTGTTCGACAGCCAATTCGGCCATTTCTCCCGCGCCGATGAGCAACACTTTTTTGTCCTGCAATTGTCCAAATATTTTACGGCAGAGTTCAACGGCGGCATAACTGATGGAAACCGCGCGATCTCCGATGCCGGTTTCACTGCGGATGCGCTTAGCGACAAAAAACGTGCGGTGCAATAAGCGGTTTAATATGACACCGGAGGTCTTTTCGTCGATGGCGGTTCGATAAGCCTCCTTTACCTGGCCCAGGATCTGGGGTTCGCCCACAACCATTGAATCCAGGCTCGAGGCCACGCGAAAAACATGACGCACGGCTTCATCGCCTTCATGGATATAGAGGGCATCTTTAAATTTTTCCAGCGGAATCTTATTGAATTCGGCGATAAACTCTTTAGTCTCCTCAACCGCTCGGGATGTATTATCGGTTACCAGTAAAACCTCCACCCGGTTGCAGGTTGAAAAAAGCAGCGCTTCTTTTATGAAAGATTTCCGCAGAAGCGAATGCAGGGCCGATTTCGACTCATCTTCCGAAAAGGCGATACACTCCCTGACCTCAATGGGAGCAGTTTTATGATTTATGCCCAGTAGAACAATATCAAACATCGGTTTAACAATTTAGATTTTTAGTTGTGAATTCTTTGCATTTTATTAAAAAACTTTTTTATCACGAAATCACGAAAGAACGAAAACACGAAAGAAAAGAAAAATTTCGTGCTTTCCAAATTTCGTGTTTTCGTGATTAATCATTTTGAGTTCCCCGATAAATCGGGATTTATGCTTCGCTCCAACCGGCCTGTCCGCGTTAGGAATTCAGGGATTAAAATCGGATTGTTACCTTTAATTCCTTAATTCCTTAATTCATAATTCCTCAATCTTAGAATTTGGTAAACACGCCATGGTGTCCCTTCATCAGGAGGTTTACGCCTAAAAAAGTAAAAATTAGCACCCCGAAGCCGATGATGGCCATAATGGCTGAGCGCCGCCCCCGCCACCCAACCGTCAGTCTTTCGTGCAGCAGGACCGCATAAAACAGCCAGGTGATTCCGGCCCAGACCTCTTTGGGATCCCAGCTCCAGAACTGACCCCAGACCGCTTTCGCATAAACAAAGCCGGTTATCAGGCCCAGGGTGAGCATGGTAAAGCCCACTACGATGCAGACGTATCCGATGTTGTCCAGCATTTCTAAAGACGGCAACCGTTTAAAGAAGAATCGATGTCTTTTCGTTTTAATTTCATGTTCTTGAAGCAAATAAAGCACACCCAGCCCGCAGGCCAGGGCAAAGCCAGCCTCACCGATGAAGATGACCGTCACATGACTCATCAGCCAGAAGCTTTTAAAAATTTGGGTTGTCTGGGGCGGCTCGTTGGGAAGCTGCGAGACGACGATCATAATTAATGTCAGGATGGGCGCGGCAAATATTCCCAAAATTTTTAAATTAAATTTATATTGAATGGCCAGAAATACCCCGGCAATGGCCCAGCCGGCAAAAGAAAGCGTTTCATGCATATTGCTGACCGGCATATGCCCGGCCTTGATAAAGCCGTAAACGATGGTCAGGGTGTGAAATAAAAAACCAACCAGCAGCAGAAAGAATCCCGCGCGTTGCAGATAGTCTTTCTGAATAAATAGAAATGCAAAATAGCAGACGGTGCTAAGCAGATACAGTAAAACGCTAACGAAGATGATAGATTCCATTAATACTCCGATTTAGGTTGGCCGGTTGAGTCCGCCTCCGGCGGATTAAGCCCGTTAAAATAGGGAGCTGATTTTATCTTTTGACAAGCCAACGGGCTAAAGGGTTGAGATAGCTTATAATAATTCTTCAAACCGATAGCCTTCTCCTAATATATTGTAAAGAAGAGCGTTAATATCTTCTTTTTTGCCTTCGTGTATTAAATTGAGAATATTGCTGTCGATCAGTTTATTGAAAAGGCCCTTATGGGCCTCGGGCTCATGGGCTTGACTCAACAGTTTTTTGCGGATGGCGCCCATTAAAAGCAGAAAATCGGCATATTCCCGGCCGAACTGCGTTTCCAGTTTTTGGCGCAGGTGTTTTGCCAGGGCCGGGCTTTTACCGGAAGTGGAAATGGTAATGACCAGATCTCCTCGGCAAACTATGGATGGAAGGATAAAATTGCAAACCTCAGGGCGATCGGCAATATTACACAGGGTATGAGTTCGCCCGGCATCTTTGCTGACCTGACGATTTAAGCTTTCATCATCGGTGGCCCCGATAACCAGAAACATGCCGGTTAAATCATCGCTTCGATAAGCACGCTTTTTTAGCGTAATGGATCCTTCTGAAGCCAGACGGGTCAGCTGTGGTGTCGGATCGGGGCTGACGACGGTAACACGGGCGCCGCATTCCAACAGGGTATTGACCTTGCGGGTGCCCACTGCACCGCCGCCGACAATCAGACAATTGCGGTTTTTGATGTCTAAATGGACGGGATAGTACTTCATGATTTGTTGAATTTGTTTTATTGGTCTTATTGGTTTGATTGGTTATCTCTGCGTTTATATTACCTAACCCGGACAAGCCGGTTGGAGCGAAGCGTAAATCCCGATTTATCGGGGAACCCAAAATGATTAATCACGAAAACACGAAATTCGAAACGCACGAAATTTTTCTTTTCTTTCGTGCTTTCGTGATAAAAAAGTTTTTCATAAAATGCAAAGAATTCACAACTAAGACTCTAACTGTGTTTAGGTGAACAAATTAAACAAATTAAACCAATCTAACCAATTCAACCGATTTCTATTTCCATCAAATCTTCGGCCAATACTAAAGGGCCGGAGTAAGTTTTGCGGCATTCGGCCTCGATGTCTTCTTTTTCACATTCCGGGTAAAAATGAGTTAAAACCAGTTTGCGAACTTCGGCTCTGGCGGCAAGATCTCCGGCCAATGAGGGCGTCAGGTGGCCCGGCACCCGCAATTTGTCCGGAAGGGCACACTCGCAGATCAACAGATCCGTTTTTTTTGCCAGGTCGATGATTGTTTCACAGTGATCGGTATCCCCGGTGTATACGGCGGAGCACCCATTGGCGCTGTTTATGCGGTAGGCAATGCTTTCTTCATTGTGTGCCACCGGTGCGGTTTCTACCGTGAAGTCTTCGAATTGACGATGGTCGTTTTTTTTATTGTCGAATTCAATCGTATTGAGCAATCCGGGGGCGAGCTCGATCCAGTGGCCGTAAGCGGTTTTCAATCCTTCGTAAAAACCCAGGAATCCCCGGCCGCCGCCGGCCGTCAAAGGCGTTTTTCGCCGGCTGCCGTCCGGATATTTGGTGGCAAAAATAAACGGAACAAATTCGCCGGTGTGGTCGGGGTGAAAATGGCTGTAAAAAATATGGGAAATCTCAAAAATAGTGGTCTGCGCTTCCAGAAGCCGTCGCATGGTGCCCGGTCCGGAGTCAAACAGCAACCGTGAACCGCCAATCTGCATCAGAACCGAGCACGAACTGCGTTTTAGTGACGGCACACAGGTTCCGGAACCCAGGATGGTCACGATTATGCCTGATTTGCTTCCCGTCATGTCTTATCAACCGGCTAAAAACAAGTGAGCTAAAGTTACAAGTGACTAAAGTGACTAAAGTTAAGGAATTCTGCCATTTTTATTAAAAAGATGGAGCGCCACGCGGCGCAAGCGCCTGCGCTGCGCGAGCGACACCTTAACTTTAGTCACTTTAGTTCATTTTAGTTCACTTTAGTCACTTTTTTGCTTTGTGGCTACTTGGGTTCCGCTCTCCTTGCCGTCCTCCCGATAATCCACGACAGCAATTTATTGTCGTCCCGCGTGTCGACGTGCTCTTTTAGATCGTTGAGCGCAATTTCTGCCCGGGCCATGTTTTTGTGGCCCCCCGCATTCCCCAGTTTCCCGAATCCTTCCTTGGCGACCTTGCCGGCGTTTTTTCGAATACCGTCGTTTCGGAAAATAATCGTTAATTTTTTATCACAGATTCCGGACACAATGCTCCAGGTGACGGTATTGATCCGCATAAAAAAGTCGGCAATCAGCACACAAACGTCCGGATTAACCACGTGACCCAAGTGGATGTAAACCTTGCCTTTGCGCCGGCGCATGTTTTGCATGGCAATTATAAAATATTTTAAAAGGTCGAATCGAAGGTCGGCCTTCTCTATCTTACGCGCAAGATGGATATTGGCATTTCGAAATAAATATTGAAATGCGCGCACATCTTCGATCTGGGTCCTTCCCTTAAAATCATTGGTGTCGGTTTTGATGCCATGATACAGGCCGGTCGCCAGTTTGGCGGAGGGTTTTATTTTTGCTGCCCGCAGGTATTCAGTTAAAATGGTGGCCGTGGCGCCGTAGTCGGGTCGGATATCTAAAAACGGGGCTTTGGCACCCGACTCCGAGTGGTGGTCGATAATCACATCCGGCTTTAGTTCAGCCATATTCTCATTGTGATCCGGCTGGGAATCCACAATAACAATCCGGCTGAATTGATCCACTGTAATCTCTTCAAAAGGAACCATGCTGACGCCCAGCAGCCGGATCATCGCCAGGTTGTCGGGCCGATTGATGGTATTGATGTGAGTAATGGTCACATTCAGCACTTTGCGCCACAGCAGGCGACTGACGGCCATCGCACTGGCAATTGCATCCGGGTCGGCATTGATCACGATCAGTACGTGGTCGTTGCCTAAAAACTGATCATAAAACCGGCGGAGTTTTTCGGGTACAGATCGGCTCATAAGAAATTGATATCCTAAAATAAACGTCAGGATATTACGATGTGTTAAGTTAGATTACAATAGGATTTTCCAAATTTAAACTGTCTTAAATACGATTTTATCTCCCTCGGCTTCAGCACTTACACGGGCGCCATCAGAAATTTTACCCTCGAGGATCTCCAGAGACAACGGATTTTCGATATATTGCTGGATGACTCGTTTTAACGGTCGTGCGCCATAGACCGGATCATAACCTTTTTCGGCAATCAGCTCTCTTGAACCATTTGATAATATAAGCTCGATATTTTTGTCGGCAAGACGCCGGTCCAGCCGGCCAATCTGAATGTCGACGATTTTAACGATTTCATCCGCTGTCAGGTTCTGGAATATGATGATTTCATCGATACGGTTTAAGAATTCCGGTTTAAAGCTGGCCCGCAGGGCCTCGGTCACCCGATTTTCCAATTCATCACGGTCAGACATGGCCAGCTTCTGAATCCACTGACTGCCCACATTGGATGTCATAATGACAATTGTATTTTTAAAATCAACCGTACGGCCCTGACCGTCGGTCATGCGCCCGTCATCCAGAATCTGCAGCATCACATTAAAGACTTCCGGGTGTGCTTTTTCAATTTCGTCAAACAGCACCACCGAATACGGCCGACGGCGGACCGCTTCTGTCAGGTAGCCGCCTTCTTCGTATCCCACATACCCGGGGGGGGCACCGATCAGCCGGGCAACGGAATGCTTTTCCATGTACTCCGACATATCAATGCGAACGATGGCCTGCTCACTGTCAAAAATAAATTCTGCCAGCGCTTTCGCCAGCTCGGTTTTGCCGACCCCGCTAGGTCCCATGAAAATAAATGAACCGATCGGCCGATTGGGATCCTGCAGCCCCGAGCGGGCGCGGCGAACGGCATTAGACACAGCCGATACGGCCTCTTCCTGGCCGATGACCCGCCGGTGAAGCTGATCTTCCATGCGCACCAGCTTATCTCTTTCACCTTCAAGCATTTTTCTCACCGGTATTCCGGTCCAGTGGGAAACGACTTCAGCCACATCCTCATCATCGACTTCTTCTTTGAGCATTTTGCTGGCCTGCTGAAGCTCAGAAAGTTTTTGGTTGGCTTCCTCCAGCTGTTTTTCAAGCTCCAGCGCTTTGCCGTATCGAATCTCCGCCACCCGGGCCAGATTGCCTTCTCTTTCCGCCAGCTGGGCCTCGGTGCTCAACTGTTCCTGATCTTCTTTGATTTTGCGGATCGTCTGGATCAGAGCTTTTTCATTTTGCCAGTGGCCTTTCATTCTCATCAGCTCATCATTCAGGTCGGCCAGCTCGGTTTCCAGTTTTTTCAGCCGTTCCTTGGAAGCCGGGTCCGTTTCCTTTTTCAAGGCCTGGCGCTCGATCTCAGACTGGGTGATTTTGCGCTGGATTTCATCAATTTCAGCCGGCATGCTGTCTATTTCAATTCTCAGTTTGGATGCGCATTCGTCAATTAAGTCAATGGCTTTGTCCGGCAAAAAACGATCGGCAATATAGCGATTAGAAAGGGTGGCCGCAGCGACAATGGCCGAATCTTTGATGCGAACGCCGTGATGGATTTCGTATTTTTCCTTGAGGCCCCGCAAAATCGATATGGTGTCCTCCACGCTGGGCTCACCCACCAGTACCGGCTGAAACCGGCGCTCCAGGGCGGCATCTTTTTCAATGTATTTGCGGTATTCGTTGAGGGTCGTTGCCCCCACACAGCGCAGGGTGCCTCTGGCCAGCGCGGGCTTGAGCATGTTGGATGCATCCACCGCACCTTCTGCAGCGCCGGCACCCACCACGGTGTGAAGTTCATCGATAAAAAGGATGATCTCACCTTCTGCGGTTTCGACCTCTTTTAATACCGCTTTGAGCCGATCTTCAAATTCGCCCCGATATTTGGCGCCGGCAATCAGCGCCCCCATATCAAGGGCCACCAGCCGGCGGTTTTTCAAGGTTTCGGAAATATCGCCTTCCACGATTCGCTGTGCCAGACCTTCAACAATGGCGGTTTTGCCGACACCCGGTTCTCCGATTAAAACCGGGTTGTTTTTCGTGCGCCGCGAAAGCACCTGAACAATGCGGCGGATTTCTTCATCCCGGCCGATGACCGGATCCAATTTGCCCAGCCGTGCCAGATCGGTCAGGTCGCGGCTGAATTTTTCCAGAGCCTGGTATTTTTCTTCCGGATTCGGGTCGGTGATGCGCTGTTTGCCCCGGATTTCTATGAGCGTTTTTAAAATGGCTTCACGGGTGACCCCGGCGCCGGCCAGAATGTTGGCCGCTTCACCGCTTTTTTCATCAGATATGGCTAAAAGAATATGTTCGATACTGACATATTCATCTTTCATATTGGTGGCTTCGGCAAAGGCTTGCTCCAATACCGCTTTGCTCCTGGGCGAAATATAGACCTCTCCTGTTGCGGTGCCGCTAACACCGGGCAGCCGGGTAACCGCCGCATTTACTTCCTGAGCGATTTCGCCCGGAGAAGCCCCCAGTTTGCGCAACATAGTTCCGGCGATACCGGTGGTTTCGGCGAGCATCGCGGTCAGCAGATGCTCAGGTTCAATCTGCTGGTTATGGTGCTGTGATGCCAGTGCCTGGGCATTCTGTATAAGTTCCTGAGATTTTATTGTAAATTTATCGAAACGCATTCGTTTTCCATCCTCTCCGAATTTCTGATTTTATTGGCCTTCGCCAGAATACTTTGTCCCGACTACATCAGGGCTGCCGGGATTTCGTTTCTACCCCTGCCGCAAGCCCCATTTTTATAAATAATAATCACATTACTATATATGTCAATAGATATAAAGTAATGAAATATTAGTTTTAAGCAATCCTCCGTTTGTGGCGGGTGTTTTCCTTTATATTATACTCGAATTGTTTAAATATCCAGTAGTTTAAACAGTCCAGGCATGAAAGGGCTGTGCGGAACGCAGACTTTCGTAAAGGGCAATAGCAGCGGCTGCGGAAAGGTTTAATGATCGTATGGTTTTGGTGGTAGGAATATGGTAGGTGGCCTCCGGATACCGGTTTAGAATGCTTGCGGGGAGCCCCTGGGTTTCGGAGCCGAAGATCAGAAACAACCGCGGCGGCGACGGCATGGACCAGAAAGGCCGGGTTCCGGTTTTTGAAAAGATAGCAATCTCATGCCGGCGGGGCGCCAGTTTTGAATGCAGACTGGCAAAATCCTCCCAGACACTGAGTTTGACGTGTTTCCAATAGTCCAAACCCGCTCGCTTAACTTCTTTACTGTCCAGTGAAAACCCCAGCGGTTTGATCAGATGCAGATAGGATTCGGTGGCCACACAGGTCCGACCAATATTGCCGGTGTTCCAGTGGATCTCAGGTGATACCAGAACCACGTGGCGCTCTAGTTGTTGGACCTTGGTTTTTGGGAGATTTTTATTCACTGGGGTGACAACCCTAACTTTTATAATTCCATCGTAAAGGTTGACTGGTTAAATAGTTGATTGATCAAATCGTCAAAGGAATTATTCTTTTTACCCCTATTTAGCCATTTAACAAGTCAACGAGTTAACCCAATCATATGCGTTTGCCACAATGCGGACAAAATTTGAAATTGCTGTCGATAACTTTGCCGCAATATTTACAACCGAGTGCTTCTTTGTTCTGCTTCTGAGTAAACTCCGGCCCAGGCCCGTGGGCGGTTTGCTCACAGCGATCGCACATAATAAACGGGTCGCCTTTTTTGACCCTGAATATCGGAATGAAAAACAGGCTGAGGTAATGGTCCATGCGCTTATAATACGCCTGATTCAATCCGCATACCGGGCATCTGCGCGGATTTTGATCCAATACTTTTGTCTTCGGTGAAACACCGGCGATGAAGATCATAGCTTAAAGCTCGTATTTTAGGTGTCAGACGACAGAAGACAGATGGTAAAAACTGGAGGATGCATGCGATCTAATCTGATTCTTTTCGTCCTCGTGTTCGTAGATCAAAATTTTATAGGGGACGAGGGACGAGGACGAGTACGACGACGAAGGCGGTAGCTGCCGCGCTGTAGCTCAAAGAGCTAAAGCGGCTCATCTGTCCTCCGTCATCTGTTTACTGACACCTGACACCCGCCTGCAGTGGCGAAGGCCTGAAAGCTCAGTCACCGATATTTGCCACTGTCGGCAATCCCAGAGGCGGGCAGGCCGATCGTTTGTGAATAACCTTTTGGGTATGCTTAAAATTCCGGAAGGTGTCTGGAATGGCAGGGTATTCATTAATTTTCAGGCCGGATTCAGGTATTAACAGCCTGTAACCGAGTCCTACTATGGTGTATCTTGTAATGATTGAAACAAATCCCGATCATCAAACAAGAGTTCTTTGGACCGGCTATTGTTTTTTCCGTAGATCTCGATTACGGAGTCGGCAATAACATCGGCATAGATGCTGATCGGATACAAATTATCCGTCCGCAATGCGTCAACCAGGACTTCCTTGCCCTGTGATATCGCCTTTTTGATCATCTTGCCCTCATAGGATTCAATACACAGCAGGGTAAAATCATCTTTGGCCAAAGCACTGATCGCTTGCCTTTTCAAGTTGCCGGCAATCACTGCATATTCCTCAATGGTCAATTCACTTGTCTTTTCGTCGCGGGAAATAAAATATCGTTGTTTCATGCTTCTCCGATTAAGGTCAAAAAAAGCAGAGCCTTGTCTGACTCTGCCTTTTGGTTAATAAAAATAAGGCAGCGAAAAATTAAATTCGCTTGACTTTGAATGCCTGTTTGCCTCTCTGGGTCTCCTTTGTTTCAAATGAAACGCGGTCATCGGCCCGCAACGTAAAAAAGCCGTGGTCGTCGATGCCGCTACTGTGTACAAAGATATCACCATCTTCATCGGTTTCGATAAAACCGTATCCTTTTTTTTCGTTATACCATTTGATGCGACCTTCAGCCATGGATGAAATCCTCCTTACAGTTAATCATCTGTACGATTTCGTGGGAGGCACCTCTAAGAAGGCGAAGAAGGCCTATAACAGAAATTATGTTAAATTGGAAATCTGCCTAAGCTCGGGTCCAAAATAAATTCCCAGAAAGTGTACAAAATTTTCATTTCCAAAACCATTAAGTTAAAACTTTGTACCATCAAATAGCTTTCTCCACAAGCTTTATATTTCAAAGTCGCCGCTTTGATGAGACGCTATATAAGGGAAGCAGATTAGAAAGCGGATGAAGAAATTCATTGGCAGGTTTCATCTTTTTCAGTATGATATTGAGGTATCTTTGAGATAGCATCTATAATCTTACTATAAGGTGTTGATTTAATCGTTGAAATAATTATATTATATCTTCTTTATATCTGCATCTAAGCGGCTGCGTGAATTTATTTGTCAAAGGGGTTTGTAATGGAGATCAGTCAAAAAGAAGAAAACGGGATTGTTTTTCTGGCCTTTAAGGGCCGTTTGGATGGGACATCTGCGCCTGAAGCCGAGCAAACCATTAAAAACATCCTGGCAGATGAAAATACCCGGCTCCTTTTCGATCTGGAGTTTCTTGAATATCTAAGCAGTGCCGGCCTGCGGGTGGTTTTAGGTGCGGCCAAAGAAATGAAACGCCGGGACGGCAAATTTGTTCTGTGCTCGCTGAATGCTTACGTGAAGGAAGTGTTTGAGGTCAGCGGATTCGGTGCCATTATTCCCATTGCGGAATCTGTCGAAGCGGGCATAAAGGAGATAACTTAGGTTTTAAGCGGTATTTCACCTAATTGAAAACAGTTTCTTTCATTGCGGTTTTCCTAAATCTGCTGAAAGGCTAGCGGATGTCAGACAATAATAACGAAAGTGAAGCCTTGCTGCTGGTTGACGATAATCCAACCAATCTGCAGGTGCTCTATCAAACCCTCGAAACTACGGGCTGTAAGCTGTTGGTGGCCAAAAACGGTGAAACCGCACTGGCCATTGCGCAAAAGGCCTCCCCCGATCTGATCCTGCTGGACATCATGATGCCCGGCATCGATGGATTTGAGGTCTGCCGCCGCTTAAAAGATAATCCGGATACCGCAAGCATACCGGTAATTTTTCTTTCGGCACTCACCGACACAAAAGACAAGGTCCAGGGGCTGCAGCTGGGAGCGGTCGACTATGTTTCCAAGCCCTTTCAGCCGGACGAGGTCATCGCGCGGGTAAACACCCACCTGACCATTCATCGGCTCAAACGGGAAGTCGAACAAAAGAAAGATGCGCTCGAAGATGAGCTCGAAGCCGCCTCCGATGTCCAGCGCCGGCTGCTGCCCAAGAAGCTGCCTGAAATTGAGGGCTTAAAACTCGCCGTTCATTATGAAACCAGTCTTTATGCCGGCGGCGACTATTACGATATTGCCAAACTGCCGGATAATCAGTGGGGCTTTCTGGTGGCCGATGCCGAGGGCCACAGTGCACCGGCAGCTGTCATGATGGCCATGACCTGTGCGCTTTTCCGTTCCTATCCGGAACCGCCCGCAGAGCCCGGCGAACTGTTATTTTTTTTAAATCAACATCTTTGTAAAGTCGCCGATCCAAGTTTCGTCACCGCTTTATATGTTGTCTACGATGCCGACCACCACCGGTTAAAAATTGCACGAGCCGGCCATCCCCCGCCGATGATTTACCGATCTGCCGAGAAAAAAGCCATCGAGTATAACTGCAGCGGCGTGTTTCCTCTGGGAGTTTATCCTTATGAGCAGGTGCCGGTGACCGAAGCCGAGCTGCAACCGGGCGACCGCATTCTAATGTATACCGATGGGATTACCGAGCGCTTTAGCATGGATGGGAAAACATACGGAGAAGAGCGTTTGCTGCGGCAGCTCGAAGGCGACGGGAATCTTCAGCCCCAGGAGCTGCTCACTGCGATCATGAAAGATGTAAACAATTTTGCAAATGGGCGTGCGGCCGATGACGATCAGGCCCTGCTTTTGGGTGTTGTCGGGTAGGTCTCCGGAAAAGACTCCCACCTTATTGTTGCACTCCATGACCCCATAAATTTTTGGGAATTTTAGATCTTACCACGAAGTTCACGAAGGACACGAAGCAGGGAATTAAGAAAAAATTATATCCATCTTCGTGTTCTTCGTGGTGAATACACTCACTTCTTTTTAAAGGACTCAAAAAGACAACCAGCTTAGTCCTGCTTCTCGTGGGCCTTTGGCAGGCAAGTAGTGCGGGCCTCCGTGCCCGCTTGAAGCAGGTCGGCACAGTGGCCGACCCTACGTTGGTCTGATAGATTCGAAGCCAACGGGTTTATATCCAAACCTATTGAACCGCAGAACACCGAACAAGGAATAATGAATGTCGAAGTATTGATAAACTCGTAAAAAGTCCGAAATTCTGTCATGCCTGCGAAGGCAGGCATCCAGGACTATTTGAAAACACTGGATTCCCGCCTTCGCAGGCATGACCTCAAAGGACGTTTTAAGACTTTTTACGAAAGCATCAAGTATTGATGAATCAAAAAACTTCTTACTTCTTCATTCCTTGTTCGATATTCGATATTCAAAAAAGTGGTCAACCCTTATCCGCTATTTTTTCCAATTCACCCGCCAGTTTAGAAATTCCCTCAAAGTCAAAGTCTTCCGCTAATTGAATGAATTTATCACTGACGGGGGCGAAGGCTTCAGATTTGGATTTGAGCTCTTCGGCAATCGACTTTATCTGGGTGACATCACCCATTTCAACCGGCTCTTTGATTCGGTCGATGGCTTCTCGGGCCACCTCGGGCGGTATGGCGGTTATTTCGTCTGCGGACGGTTGTTGCGTCTTTTCGGCAGGCACAGGACCTAACGTTTGAACCGCTTCCAATGCCTGATTGATGGAATTTTCCAGTTTTGCAAATTCTTGATCCAATTGCTTTTGGGATGCCGCTTTTTTTTGATCCCCTTTAACCAGTTTTTCCATTTCGACTGCCGCAGCCTGAAGCTCGCTGGCCGCCAGATTGCCGGCCAGCCCCTTGAGGTTGTGAATCAGGCTGTGAGTCTGCTTTAAATCCCCGTTATCCAGCGCATTGCGGATTTCAGCGGTCACTGCTGTGTATTTGGCACCGAAATCCAGCAGCAGCTTGCGATATAGTTTTTGATTGCCCTGCAGCCGGTTGAGTCCTTCAGCCAGGTCAAACCCCGGCAGAGAATCCGGCAATTCCGGTTTTTGCGACACCGTTTCAGTTGCTGCTTGCCGGATCGGCGCATGTTTATCTGTCGGCTGAATCCATTTTTGCAAAGTGGCAAACAGCTGATCCGGGTCAATGGGTTTGGTGACATGGCCGTTCATGCCGGCCTGCAGGCTTTTTTCTTCATCACCGGCCATGGCATGCGCCGTCATGGCAATTATGGGTATTGGCTTTTGGCTACTGGCGACTGGCTGCTGGTCGCTTGTGTCCGAATATTCGGCCGATTCTTCCCCTTTGAGCTTTGAGCCTTGAGCTTTGAGCTCCCACTCGCGGATTTCGCGAGTGGCTTGATATCCATCCATCACCGGCATCTGGATGTCCATCAGGACGGCATCATAATGGTTTTCTTTGACCATATTGACCGCCTGCTGGCCGTCATCGGCCAGGCTGACGACCAGGCCGGCGCCTTCGAGAATTTCTTTGGCGACCTGCTGGTTAATTTCGTTATCTTCCGCCAGCAGAACCTTCGCCCCGCGAATCCGTTCTAAGGCATCGGCTTTTCCCTGCCGCTGGCTAATCTGTGATGTTTCGGGCACCTCCTGACCATAAGCTTGCATGACCGTGTCAAAAAGCACCGAAGGGCTGACCGGTTTGAGCAAAAAGCCATCCAGGCCGACCTTTTCCACTTTTCGCATCACCTCTTCGCGTCCGTAGGCGGTTACCATGACCACGTGGGGGATATGGCTCAGCCCGGGATGTTCCTTGATGCGCCTGGAGGCTTCGATACCATCCATGCCCGGCATTTTCCAGTCCATGATCACCATTTCGAAGGGTTTATCTCTGTCGGCCTTTTCAATTTCAGTAATGCCCTTCTGACCGGTTGCCGCCAGAGTGACTTCAAACGAAAATGATTCCATCATATCGCGTAAAATTTCTCGGGAGGTGGGGTTATCATCCACCACCAAAACTTTCATGCCACGCAGATCAGGTGATGGTGCGAAGCGTTTTTTCACTTCTTCACGCCCTATACCAAAGGTGGCCGTGAAGCTAAAGGTACTGCCCTGGCCGGGCTCGCTGTCGGCCCAGATTTCCCCGTCCATCATTTCCACCAGCCGTTTGCTGATCGTCAGACCCAGTCCGGTGCCGCCGTATTTGCGGGTGGTGGAGGTGTCGGCCTGAGTGAAGGACTGAAACAGTTTGCCGGCCTGCTCTTCTGTAAGTCCGATACCGGTATCACTGACCGAAAATTTTACGGTTATCCGGTCTGTACTTTTCTTCACCAGTTCGGTGGAAACCACAATTTCGCCCACGTCGGTAAACTTAACGGCATTATTGGCCAGATTAATGAGCACCTGTCCCAGGCGCAAGGGATCGCCCACCAAAAAGCGCGGCACGTTCTGGGCTGTGGCGAAAAGAACTTCCAGATCCTCTTTTTCCTGGGCCTTTACGGTGACCAGGTTGCCCAGGTTGTCCAGTACCTCTTCCAGGTTGAAGTCCACCGACTCCATATCCATTTTGCCGGCTTCGATCTTGGAAAAATCCAGAATGTCGTTGATAATACCCAGCAGTGAATTGGCCGATGATTGGATCTTGTGCAGGTAATCCTGCTGCTTGGGTGTCAGCTCGGTTTTCAGGGCCAGGTGGGTCATGCCGATGACCGCATTCATGGGCGTGCGGATCTCATGGCTCATGTTGGCTAAAAAATCACCTTTGGCCTTGCTGGCCTCAATTGCGGTGTGTTTGGCATCGATGAGTTCATCTTCCATATGTTTGCGTTCGGTGATATCGCTGAATACCACCACGCTTCCCGTGATGGTGCCGTTCTTTGTAATCGGAACACTGCTGTATTCCACGGGAAAATAGGTGCCGTCTTTTCGCCAAAGGATTTCATCATCGATCTTGCCGATTGTGCCCCGAGTCAGGGTGTGATGCATCGGACAATCCTCGACCGGATAGGGGGTTCCATCGGGATGGGTATGGTGGATGAAGGGGTGAATCTTTTGCCCGATCACCTCCTCGGTCGTGAACCCCAGCATGGCCAAAGCGGCCGGATTGATAAAATTCACCAATCCATCTTTGCCCACGCCGAAGATACCTTCGCCGGCGGACTCTAAAAGCATGCGGCTGCGTTCCTCAGCCCGTTCCAGCCGTTGCTGATTTTCCTTTAATTCGGCCGTGCGCTCTGCGACCAGATCCTCGAGGTGATCACGGTGCTTCTTGAGTTCGGTTTCCGATTCTTTGAGCGCGGATTCCGCCTGGTCGATAGAGGTAATCATTTCGTTAAAGGACTGAGCCAGGCTGCCGATCTCATCGGCGGATTTAATGTCTATTTGATAATCGAGATCACCGGTGCGTTTGATGAGGTCGGTTCCCTCATTGAGCCTCTTTAAAGGCTTGATCACAAAACTTTGCAGGCCCATAAGGGTCAGCACACTGAGCAGCAAAAGTGCTAAAAACAGCGCTGCTAGTATTTTAAAAACAAATACCTGGATTACTTTGTTGATTTTTGCAATGGGAACAACTGCGGCAAGCTTCCACTCCATCAGAGGGGAGGTATAATAAAAAGCATAACGTTTCTGCTCATCCTTTTCGAAGACGGTAACCCCATCGATGTTGGTATAAATATCTTCGAACAGCTGGGGATCCATCGATTTTAAACTGGTAAACAGTGCCGATTTATCGGGGCTTGCCAGAATGGTTCCTTTTTCATCGGTAAGCGCCACATAGCCGTTATAGTCGAGTTTGATATTTGATATATATTGGGTCAATTCTTTGAGGGTGATTGAAGTACCCACAACACCGTATACGGTTCCCTCGGGATCAAGCATGGCTTTGACGAAACCGATGCTGATATCCGGGCTGGTGACCGAGCGAAACGGCGGTGTTCGTACAACCATTCCGGGATTTTCTTTAGCCAGAATATACCAGGGCCGGGTTCGGGGGTCATAGCGGGTCGGCCGGGGGCGTTTGTGGGAGCGCACAAAACTGCCGTTTTCACGGCCCATATATACCGAATGGACGTAGGGGTGGCTTTTGCGGTAGCCGTTAAATATGGCGATGATACGCTGCTCGAGCGCTCCGTAGTGATACTTAAATGTTTTTTCGTCGGCATTCAGAAAGGATGTAAACTGTTTATCGTCCCGCGAACGCACGAATTCGTCCCGGGCAATTGCTTCTAAATCATGCGCCATGCCCCTGATTAAGCGGGTTAGCCCGAAATCGATGTGTTTCAGTTGTTCCTGGTAATTTCTTGCGATCCTGTCAATTGTGGTATCTTTTAAAGCCGATGAAAGAAAACTGCCGATCACAAGCATAATAAATAAGGAGGCAGCGACATAAAGCAGCAATAATTTATATTTAAGCTTCATTGCATTTTCCCCGAAACAGGCTTTTTTGAGGGGTCAGAGAGTTTTTCTGCCCATCCTTTGATAATAGCGGAATTAATTATCTCGGGATAGCAGCGAAATCGTGCACTGTCTCTGAGTGCATTAGGGAGCGTTGCGAACGTAGGGTCGGCCACTGTGCCGACCCAAACCGGCGGCCACGGTGGGCCGCCCTACATCGCTAACCCCTCATTTTAAATTATTTTTGGGTCAAGATCTCAACACCGGTCCAGTCATCAGGGACCCCGTTGACCATGTAGTTGGCAGAGCGTTTGAGATAGATGCGGGCGGCGCGATCCTCCGGGTGTTTTTCCAGCACCTGATTAAACTTGACGCTGGCCTCGGAGAATTTGCGGTCATAATAAAGACAGAGGCCCTGTTCAAAATCATCCTTGGTCTGTTCTTTCAATTCAATCACCGCCGCCGGATCGCCGTCAAAGACCTCATGCACCGATACCGGATCTTTTTTCCCCTTGACCTGAACCTTATCTACGAAGCGGTGTTTGTATTGGTCCGGATCTTTCAGCTGAGCCAGGGTAGGCTCGCTGATGGATATCGAGGAACCATATACGCGCGTTAGCCCTTCCAGGCGGGATGCCAGATTGACGGCATCGGCCACCACCGTGCCCTGCATGCGCTCTTCATTGCCGATAACACCGAGCATCAGGTCGCCGATGTGCAATCCGACCCCGATGCCGATGGGCTGGAAGCCTTTTTCCCTGCGGTCGTCATTGTAGGCTGCAACAGCCGCATGCATGGCAACTGCCGCCCGGACCCCATCATCGGCGGATTCCGGAAAAAGCGCCATCAAGCCGTCCCCCTGGTAGTTGTCGATAAACCCCCGGTGCGCTGTGATCACCGGGCTGATCCGACTTAAAAATGCATTGATAAAGTTAAAGCTTTCCTGGGCCGACATATTTTCTGAGATGGTGGTCCAGCCGCGGATGTCGGAAAACATCACTGTCATCTGCTGTGCAATCTGATCACCCAGTTTAACCTCAAGAATGCTTTCTTTTTTCATCAGGCTTAAGAATTCACGGGGGACGAAGCGTTCATAAGCCGTGTTTAATTCAACCAGCTGGGCCGTACGTTCTTTCACCCGTTCTTCCAAATAATCGTTGGCTTCCTGCAATTCTATATTTTTTCCATCCAGGGCTTTTTTAAGCCGATAAACGGTCAGATGGGTGTTGACCCTGGCAATGACTTCATCGGGCTGAAAGGGCTTGGTCACATAATCCACCGCCCCCAGGTCCAAACCCTGCACTTTGTCTTTGGTGTCGGTCAGCGCCGACAGGAAAATAACCGGGATCTCTTCTGTGGCCGGATCGGTTTTTAATTGACGGCAGACTTCATAGCCATCGATTTCCGGCATCATGATGTCCAGTAAAATTAAATTCGGACATGCTTTACGGGCAATCGAAAGGGCTGTTTTACCGTCTTTGGCGATCAGCAATTTATATCCTCTGCCATCAAGGGTCTCAAACAACAGCTGCAGATTGGTGGGATTATCATCGACTAACAGGATGGCTTCGGTTGCGTTGTTACTTTCATTCATTAGGTATGCTCCCCATGTTCAGGGAAAATGCCGTCAGGTAAACTATTTGAGCGGTCAGGGAGTTTTACCGTCATGCCCGCGCCATGCGGGCATCCAGATTTTTCAGCAAAACATTTCTGGATTCCCGCCTTCGCGGGAATGACAAGCTTGGAATGAAAAAACTTCCCGATCTCTGAACTATATTTGAAATAATTTGGATAGCCATGGTTCTAAGCGAGATCCTTAAGGCCTTCTTCAATGGTGTCTTTGATGGGAATCATCGCTGTGAAACCGCTGACGTCAAAAATTTCGTATACGTATTGTTTTAAGGCGGCGAGAGCCACTTTGCCGTCTCTGCGCTTGATTTCTTTGGCGGCGCTTAAAATAACCCGCAACCCGCCACTGCTGAGGTACTCCAGCGCACTTAAGTCAAACAGCAGCCGGTTTTGCTCTCCTTCCAGCATTTTCTTGATTTCCCCATCGGCAACCGGCGCAGTGGCGGCATCCAGGCGGCCATCGATCGCAATGATTAAAATTCCGTTTTCCACCCTGTTATGAATTTCCATTTTTTGCTCCTTTGATCATTTGAATTAAAATATGTCATTATTTAAGGATTTTATAATTTCTATAAGTTAGATTGTCAATATTAGAAACAGAGGACAGAGGACTAAAAACAGATTTCACGAGCCGCAATCCGAGGCGGATCAATGGGCACTTCGTCCGCAGGCGGATTGAGATGGGCTCTAAAGGAAGTGCGGTCGATGGAGGGCTGCAAATTGTTTGCGGGATGGGAAAAAGTGATTCAACCGGCGGCGCCCGAAGAGCATGCCGATAATAATCAAAAACCCAGCCGTCAGGTCTTTAAATGAAAAGGAAAAAGATTCGGCGGTGGCTGCAATAAAGCATCCGCCTGCAGCACCATCACCACCACCGCCGCCTTCCGAGGTCCCGCTGGATGCCGGGCTGGCCCCCAGGGTTTGAGCGCTTTCATCGCCGCTTGAATCCACGGATGTGACGCCGTAGTAAAAAGTGCTGCTGGCACTGCTACCGGAGCTGCTGGCGCTTACGCCTTCGGGATCGGAATCAAGATACTCGGTTTCGGTGATCAGTTCAATATTGATTTTGCTGTAATTGCCGTCCGGAGATGCGCTCCGATAGATGTTATATCCGGCAACCGGATTGCCGCTACTGTCTTCGACCGCCTGCCAGCTGATAATAATACCTTCTTGTGTCCGTTGAACCTCAATCTCTGTGGGTTTATGTGGAATCGGAACCTGCAGTGTCAGGGCCGGATCACCAAGGAGCAAAAATGTTTCACTGACCTCTTCATATGCCGTGCCGCCGTTGGCCAGCAGGGTATGTTTGGCATCTGCGATTGCCGCTCCCAGGTTGCGGATATCTTTTTGAAAAATCGCTTCAAACAAAGCTGCATCCAGAATATGCTGACCGCCGGTTGACGTCATTGCGGTGGGCATCAGGGTTGCGATCGCGCCTTTGCCGTCGGCTTTTAAAAGCGCTTCGGCCATAGAAGGTTCCGGGCCGTCCTGAGGATCCAGATAACCAAAATAGCCGGTTAAGCAGCTCATGTTAACAACGAACGGGTATTTGCCGGTATTGGTTAAATCCGCCACATCGGAATTTCGGAAAATGCCTTCACCGGCCCAGCGCTGCAAGGCACCGTGGCCGCTGTAATTAACGATCAGGGTCCCGGCATTGATCTGGGCTTTGATATCAGCCTTCAAGCCCGCTGCCGCCAGATAGTCGTTGAGATAACCCTTAAAGGGCGCATTCATGGATGCCGGCAAAAGATCAGCCGCATCCTCGTTCATGTTCTCAAAGGCAGCTTCATAGGCCTCGTTCTGATCATCGGCGATGAGCAGGGTGTTCTTCTGCCAGGTTTTGTCGTTGGGTGAAGTCTCATAGGTCAATATTTTATTGATCATGATGGCCGCTTCGGCTTCGCTCTCGGCCGGAAGCCTGCCGATGTAGAGATCCGGCAGCGCATCGTTGCCGCTGATCTTCACATACCATTCATCGGTGACGGTTTCTCCCATAAATTGGGTAAAGGTTAAATAGGCCGGCACATAGTTTGTTATACCCAGCTGCAGGTTGTCTCTAAAGTCATAACTGCTGTCGCCGACCAGCAGCACATACTGCAGTGCCGGCGGCTCCCAGTTGTCGTAGGCATACGATAGAAAATCGCGTATGGCCGCAGCCGATGTCATGCCATAGCTGAACTCATCAAAGATATCCTGCACATCCACCACTTTGACGCGCAGCCCCTGACCTTCACGCAGGGCCACCAGATCATTTAGCCATGCGTAGGCGTCGCCGTTGGCGTCCCAGCCCAGATCCCGGTGGGTGATGAGTATATAGTCTGCTGCGTTGGCTGTCAGGGCCAGGTCTGCAGCTGTATCCTCAATCAGCCCCACCGGAATCTTGCCGGTATCCGATTGGAGCACGAGATAGGTTTCGGTTGCCCCCGGGTTGACCGGCGGCTCAAATTCCACTGTATACGGATTTGGGCCGTTGATTGCAACGTTGACCACTCGCGCCGGATCGGTTGTCTGCGTAATGTCAAATGCCACCAGATTGGCGGCATCAAAATCGGTTATCTGATAGCGGTAAGCGCTGTCATGGGAGAATTTCAGGGTGTTGTCGGACGCCTTAAACAGACGCGCATAGGTTATTTCGAGCCAATCCACGATGACGGCATCCATATCGCGGTTACAGGTCAGGGTAATGATGTTGTCGCCTTCCAAAAAATTAATTCCCTCCAGGGTAAGCTCATGAAAGGAGATCCCGCTCCAGTTCGCTATATTTGCAACCACGCCGTTTACCTGAATTTCGACATCGTGATAGGTGTCGTAGTATCCCCACATGGAAATGGTCAGGCGGCCCTGTGCGGCCACAGCGGGCAGGTTTATGGTAAAGTCGGTCGGCACCGGATCCGCTGTGCCGCTCAAATCTGAACCCAGCACCAGGTCGTCAAAAAACCAGCGATCCAGCGAATCATCACCCGGCGCCAGCCCCAGATAATATTCATCTTCCTCATAACGGACGCTGTAAGTGTGGGTTGCAGCCAGCGCTCCGGCTGTCAGTGAGCCGTCTATTTCAGCCATGCGTCTGGGGATGCCCGTGCCGCCGGCGGTCAGCAGCCAGTAGACATTATGCCGGCCGTATTTGGCGTATTGAGCCGTCACCGGCCGGCCGTAAAATTCGATGTAGTCGGAACTGTCGAGGAAATCATCACCGTTTAGATCATATGTGTAAATGGCGATCTCCGCCCCCAGATTGTAGATGCGCAACTGGCTTAAATCCAGGGCATCCACAGCCACGCCATTGGTGGCTAAATAATCCCTTGTCAGGCGGTAGATGCCTTCTTCTTCAACCCGGATTTTGTAAGCTGTGCCCTGAATGCCGGTATCGGGCGACCACAGGGCATTGACGAGAACACCCAAAGAGGACAGGACCGGGGAGATGGGATTGACCATGATCGGCGAAGCGCCGAAGGCGATGGCCATTTTACCGGCCGAGGGGATGCTCTCGGAAGTCCCATTGGTGATCGGCAGCTGCCAGGGGGCTGCGCTGCGGGTGTCGGCTTTGGCCAGGCTGCTATGCGTGCCAACATAGTCGATCCTCACCTGAATTTTACGGTAGTGCTTAAGCTGCCCGCTGGCCGGGTTGAAAGTCAGCGGATAAAACAGCACCTGCTGTTTTATCTGATCGCGGAAGACAAACCCATCGCCCAGCTGAGCTATCGCGGCCGGGTAAAATTCATCGATTGCATAAGCCGACTCATTCCAGACAAAGCTTTCGCCCACGGCTGTGATCGCGCCCTGATCGTCAAGGATGTTTTCAGGTACCGGAAAGACCTGATAGCCGTCGTAAGTGTCGACCTCGGTTTGCAGCACCGACAGGGTGGCGAATTGACCCTCAGGCAGATCTAAAAAGATACCTTTAACCGGCACCTCGGGTTTGCCCAACTCCTGAGTGTGGCCGTGGATGTAGTCGGCAATGCGCAGGCGCTCAAATTCCTGACCGCCGGCGACGACCACTTCCGTATCAAAGGTTTCAGTATGCAGCTCTATAGTTACGCCGGTCTCATCGCTGGCCAGAATCTGCACCCCGCGGGTCAGACCGCGTGAGCCGTTTGAGTCTTCGCGTTCAATCCGGTAGCCTTCCTGGCCGTCTAAAATGCCGTCCCCGTCGCTATCGGGGTTAAAGGGATCAAAACCCAGCTCGTATTCTTCCAAATTGGTGAGCCCGTCGTTATCGGCATCGATGTCGGCATCGTTGACCCAGGGATTGAGCCCGTGGGCGATCTCCCAGTCATCGGGCATGCCGTCGGCATCCCAGTCCACACAGACCGGCCCATGCAAGGTGCGTATGCCGGAGGCATCGATGTCTTCCAGCTTATAATAGTAAAGCGTGCCCGGGGTGACGGTGGTGTCGATATAGCGGTAGGATTTGCCTTTGACCGAATAGATTAAGCCCGGAATCAGGCTGTCATTTATTTTAACAAAAGTACCCCAGGGGCGGGTGCTGCGGTACAGGTTAAAGCCCAGGTTGCGAATTTCCTGGGCGGTTTCCCAATCTATGCGAACATGGTTTCCATCTCCTCTGGCGCTGAGAGAAATCAGGTCGATTGCCGTGGGCGCGGTCTTTGGATGAACGGCAACCGTACAAGCAACCCATTTATTAAGGGGAATGGTGAACGCTACCGGGTCTTCGCTTGAAGCATTGAGTTCCCGCCTCGCAACAGCGATATTTGCACCGGCCGTAGTACCAACAGCATTAGTCTGACCGTTGGTATAATTACTGGGGTATGCGCTGGCCACGTCCCCATCAGCATTTCCTTCAACTGCTATCCACAAATAATCTTTTGCACCGCCAGTGGGGGTAAGTGAATCCGGATTTGGGGAGGTACTATTGCCAGTTGCTCCAGTTGAAACTTCCGGTGCCAGATAGCGATGATTCCCGGTTATTCTATAAGAGATATGAGCCGATTGTTCGGCAGAGCCTGTGGTAACCGTAATTGTAGCACCCTCTGTCCCATCAGCAATTTTATATCCGATGTCGAGGGTATTCGCATTAGTTTGATGAAAAATGGAAGCCCAACCATCACCTGTAGGCCAGGTTACGGTTTCATTGGCATCGCATGAAAAGAAAACAATGAGGAGATCACCTGCACTGATATTAGCGGGCAGATTAACTGTATGACTTGTTACATCGCTAGATTCACCAGATGTGTTTGTGTCTTGGACAGCCGGAAAGGGCCCGCCAATGGTTATTTTACTGGAATCCTCGGTGTTACTGTCGATGGAGGCGTCCATGTAGCTGGTGGAATCAGTTGCGGGCACATCGCTGTCGGTGGTGATCAGATACATAAAACCTTCGGCATTGTTGGTCGCTGAATAGGCGATCTTCACTTCGGTGCCGGTATTGGTCAGGCGCACATCGTTGGTGGCGTTCCAGGCAGCGCTGCAGGTTGCAGAGGTATTATCGCTATCCAGATCCTGAAAAGCACAATTGCCCAGGGTGGGGGAGGTCCCGGCCCAGCCGCCTTTGACAGCCACGTGATCCACGTAGTCACCAGAGGCCATCGTGGCATCTGCAGTTCCTGTATTATCCAAGACCACCTGCACCCGGTATTGGGTGGAGCTGTCAATCGTGAAGGGATCACAGCTTATAGTGGATGCGTTATCATCGCTAAGGGATCCGCCACACACCAGGGTCCCTGCACCCCAGGTAAGGTTTGAGGACGCATATATCCTAAAGTCTGCTGAACCAGTGGCCCAGCTGAGGTCAGGGTTGGGTCCGGTAATGCTTATTTTGCTGGAATCCTCGGTGTCACTGTCGATGGAGGTGTTCATGTAGCTGGTGGAATCAGATGCGGGCACATCGCTGCCGGTGGTGATCAGATACATAAAGCCTTCGGCATTGTTGGTCGCTGAATAGGCGATCTTCACTTCGGTGCCGGTGTTGGTCAGGCGCACATCGTTGGTGGCGTTCCAGGCTGCGCTGCAGGTTGCGGAGTTATTATCGCTATCCAGATCATTAAAGGCACAATTGCCCAGGGTGGGTGAGGTCCCGGCCCAGCCGCCCTTGACAGCCACGTGATCCACGTAGTCACCAGAGGCCATCGTGGCATCTGCAGTTCCTGTATTATCCAAGACCATCTGCACCCGGTATTGGGTGGAGTCGGCGATCTCGCCGGAAGCACAGCTTATGGTGGATCCGTTATCATCGCTGAGGGTTCCGGAACACACCAGGGTTCCCGCACCCCAGGTGAGGCTTGAGGACGCATATATCTTAAAGTCTGCTGAACCCGTGGCCCAGCTGAGGTTGGGGGCGGTGGGTCCGGTAATGCTTATTTTGCTGGAATCCTCGGTATCACTGTCGATGGAGGTGTTCATGTAGCTGGTGGAATCCGTTGCGGGCACATCGCTGTCGGTGGTGAGCAGATACATAAACCCTTCGGCATTGTTGGTAGCTGAATAGGCGATCTTCACTTCGGTGCCGGTGTTGGTTATGCGCACATCGTTGGTGGCGTTCCAGGCAGCGCTGCAGATCGCGGCGGTATTGTCGCTATCCAAATCATTAAAGGCACAATTGCCCAGGGTGGGTGAGGTCCCGGCCCAGCCGCCTTTGACAGCTATGTGATCCACGTAGTCACCCGAGGCCATCGCGGCATCTGCACCTCCTGTATTTTTTAAGACCACCTGCACCCGGTATTGGGTGGAGTTGGCGATCGCGCCGGAAGCACAGCTTATGGAGGATGCGTTATCATCGCTGAGGGTTCCGGAGCACACCAGGGTCCCCGCACCCCAGGTGAGGCTTGAGGATGCATAGATCTTAACGTCTGCTGAACCCGTTACCCAGCTGAGGTCAGGGGCCTGCGTATACCAAACGGTGACCTCAAGCAGCTCCACCACTGGATCATCCTGGCCGGTGGTGGTATTCCAAATCTTCAACCAAAAATTGCTATCTGAACAATTATCGCTATCCCAGCCCGCTGAAGCCCAACCCCAATCGTCACTTGACCCGCCCAGGTACTTATCCTCATACGGCCAGCTGTCGCTAAAGGTACCGGTATAGCCCGTGCTGGTCCAGGTTGTACCCCCGTCTCCGGAAAGTTCCACCCCAAAGGTCGCCGTTTGATTATTTTTGCCGGATACGCCATTCACGTGAACCTGAATGCCGTCGATCTGTGCTCCGGCCGGAACACCCAAACCAAAGGTGCTGACCTGGCCCTCACCCGTGTCGCCAGGGGCAGATGTCGTGCTGCCTGAAGCGGACGACAGGACGGTAGTCGTGAATGAGGACCAGCCATTGGTCGCTTCAATAGCGCCGGCGGTCTTGGCACCGGTCGTGTCGGCCAGGACCGTCTGAACAAAAGTCAGCCCCATGCAGACGACCAGCAGCAAAAGCACGAGCTGAAGCGCACCCACACCCCGACCGTCAGGGCCCTGGGCCTGCATTCGTGCTTCCATTTTTGCTGCTCTTAAATTCATCTTCGTTCTATTTTTGAATTCTTTTTGCATTGCTGCCAAGCGCCTAACGCTTTACTGTCTTCCTGCCAGTACCTGTTTTTTTGTCTGTCGTTTAAGGGATAAGGCCAGCAAAGCCACCAGCGCTTTTACGGAAAAAGGTTTTTCGATAAATTCAGTGACACCAATCCTGATGGCTTCGGAAAACATGTATTCATCCCTGTATGCGGTAATGAGGATATTGACGGCCGCCGGGTGGGTGACGGTTGCCATTTTGAGAAAATCCAGACCGTTCATGCCGGGCAGTCTGAAATCGCTGATGATGATGTCGAATTGTTCTTCCTTTACGGCCTGAAGGCCTTCTTCAGCGGTCTCAGCCACCCGCAAGGAGCAGTCCTTGGTGGTAAACGCAATTTTGAGCGAGTCGCGGATGAACTCATCATCGTCGACCAGCAGCGTCTTGAAATCTTTTAACTCATTGAAGGGATTCATTTTTTTCTCTCCATCAGGATTTGCATACAGGTGTCCTACGGGTTGATTTGCAGGGATTGTGCCAAAAGGGCTATTTTATAAATTATAATAATTTCAATAAGTTATATTATTGTTTTTCTGAGATGGCTGCAGATAGGCAAAAATTGCGGAAATTGACCCAAAAAATTGTGGAAAAACACGCAATTGCATGAGCTTCGCTCATTTAATTTTGGATTTCGGATTGCGGAATTTGGAATGCGGAAAAGGAGCGCCTAGGGCGCGTGTTTATTGGGTTGTCTGGGTTAATCCAATATTTGAAAGCCTTGCTCATCAAAATGCCGGTCGAATCCAAATACGTTTTCCAGCTGGTAATGCCGCATCGTTATAAAACTAACACAATCGACAAGGCTTAATTTTTTTCTTCCCAGACCGAGCCAAAGTTCAAAAGCCAGGTGATAGAGCCTATCAATTGGCTGTGTGGTATTATTTAGATTTTTTGGGGAAATAGTTGACGTCTTCGATACCCTTAAAATCTTGATCCTGCGTCCACAGGATTGCTTCATGGGCACGAGCGGTGGCCAGAATGATACTGTCTGCCATGGGTATTTGGTATTCAAGACTTATTTTTGCAGCCTGAAGTGCAAGATCGTCGCTTAGATTAATGCTGGTTCCCTGCTTCATGATGGCCACCGTTTGCAAAGCGGCATCTTCGCTGTGTTGTCGTAAAACGGCCTTGAAGACCTCATAAATGCAGATAGTGGGCACGATTAAATTGCCGGTGTCTACCAGCGGAGCAGAAAAATATTCCGCATTGGGACCGTCTGTAAAATACTCAAGCCAGGCTGAAGAATCTACGACGTTCATATTCGGTCCGGCTCCCGTTCGACTTCTGTGCTGATTCCCTTTAGAAATCCGCGCATATCCGAAATATCTTTCAAAGGAATGAGTTCGATCCGATTCCCATAAACCAGGACCTGAATTTTTAAACCCGGCTTCAGTTTTAGGGATTCTCTGACCTTGCGTGGAATCACGATCTGAAATTTTGGTGATATCGTTACGGCTTCCATCTACAAATCTCCATCGATTGATTATACGTTTTACGATAATACGATCGATAATAAATGTCAAGCGCGTTTAAGCGAAAGATCATTAGAGTTCTCCGTAAGCTGCGGGGTCAAAGGAAAGCGGGAGAGTCAGAAGTAGGGCAGCCCACCGCGGCTGCCATTTTAGGTCGGCACGGACTTAAGTGAGCTCAGTCGATTCGTGGCTGACCCTACGTTTTAACCGACTAAAGTGGAATTCCACTGGGCGGGTCCGCAATCCGAATTCCAGAATGCTACTGCGGTGAGAAAATTCTTAACGGACGCCGTTGAGCTTCTGGCGGCGGTAGCGGAATTTGTCGCGGGTCAGGTTCAGCAGCAGGGCGGCCTTGCTTTCGTTGCCGCCGGTCAGATCGAGGGCGGCTTCAAAATAGGCTTTTTCGATGTCTTCAATGATGGCGGTAAAATCGATGCCTGAGGGCGAAAGCTGCGGCAGGTGGTGACCGTTATCCGGCCGATCGGCGTTATTGCGGCCGTTGTTTTCCTTTAAGCCCAGATCATCCAGCATCAGCTCCGGCCCCTCGGAAAGCAAAACCCCGCGCTCGATCAGGTTTTTGAGCTCCCTTACGTTTCCGGGCCAGTCATATTCCTTGAAGGCTGCTTGCGCTTCAGGGGATATTGCGCTGAACGACTTTTCAAATTTTTGGCTGAACTCCACCAGAAATTGTTTGGCCATCGGAATGATATCATCCGGTCGCTGGCATAAAGACGGAACTTCGAGCTTGACGACAGCAAAGCGGTGATAAAGGTCCAGCCGGAACAGGCCATTTTCGACCAGGTGCAGCAAATCTTTGTTGGTTGCAGAAATTAACCTTGTTTTGACGGCAAGTTTTTTGGTGCCCCCGACCCGGTAATACTCTCCTTCCTCGAGAAATCGCAATAGCTTGGCCTGGGCCTCCCTACTGAGATCGCCGATTTCGTCAAGAAACAGCGTTCCGTCCGCGGCCTCCTCCACCAGACCCGTTTTACCTGATTTTTCGGCACCGGTGAAAGCACCCTTTTCATATCCAAAAAGTTCGCTTTCAATCAGCTCCTTGGGCACCGCTGCACAGTTTACAGCCACCATGGGTCCTTTATAATTGGGGCTTTTGTAATGGATGGCCTTGGCAATCAGCTCTTTTCCGGTACCGGTTTCACCTTGAATCAGGACAGGTGTATCGGGGCTCTGGGCGACTTTGGCGACCAGCTCCATGACATCCTGAATGGCGTTGCTTTCGCCGATAAAACACGGCAGGTTTTCCTTGAGGTATTTTTCATGCAGCGCCTGAATCTCCTTGCGCATGGCAATGGTTTCAAAGGCGTTGCGCAAAATGACCAGCAGTGCATCCATCTGGAGCGGTTTGACCACATATTCATAGGCGCCGTTTTTCATGGACGACACCACCGTCTGCACGTCTTCGTAGGCGGTGATCATGACGATAATCACTTCGGGGTGACGCTCCTTGATAATTTCCAGGGCTTCGACACCGCTCATGCCCGGCAGCCCGATATCCAGCAGCACCAGGTCCGGCGGACTTTCATCAATGGCTTTAAGGGCCGACTCGGCCGACTCAAAGGCCGCGACATCATAATTCTTTTTTTTCAAAGCCAGCTTGAGGCCGTTGCGGGCCACGGCTTCATCATCGATGATATAGATGGAGTAAGACGTCATCGGGCATCGATCCTTCTTTCAATGGGAAGTTCAATCTTAAATTCGGCCCCGCCCCACCGGCTGCTGCCCAGCGAGATGGAGCCGTTGTGATCCGCCACGATTCGCTGGGCGATGTTTAACCCGATGCCGGAACCGTCTTCTTTGGTGGTAAAAAAGGGATCGAATATTTTTTCCCTGAGTTCGATGGGCACGCCGGGCCCGGCATCGGCAACCTGGATACGGAGCGTGTTGTTTTCGGCGGATGATTTTATTTCCACGCGTTTGTTTCCATTCGTCGATTTCTCCATGGCCCTGGCTGCGTTAGTGATCAGGTTCAGCACGACCTGCTCGATCAGGTGCGGATCGGCATAGCATTGAGGCAAATTGGGGGCCAGGGATTTCTCGAATTTAATTCCGCTTTTGCGCATGGTGACCGACGAAAGCATGATGGCTTCTTCCAGAGATTCGTTTATATTGGTACGTACCATTTTGGGCGCGCCGGGTTTGGAAAAATCCATGACGCGCTTGATGACCGATTCAATTTTGTTGGAGGCTACCTGGATCTGGGTCAGAATCTGGCGGATGACTTCCATGTCTTGCGGGTCCGGCCGATCTGATTCGCAGAGATCTTCTATGGTATACAGATAGGTATTGATACCGGTCAGTGGGTTGCGAATTTCATGGGCAATTCCGGCGGCGACGCGTCCCAGGGAATTCATTTTATTTTTGATCAGCAGCTGGTGCTCAAGCTGCTTGGCCTCTGTAATATCCCGCACCGCACCGATGATTTTTTTTCGTCCGCCGGAGGTAAATGTTGCCACACTCAGTTCACCGGGAAACGTTGTGTCATCTTTTTTCCTAAAATAGCGACATGGAACAATCCGGCTGCCCTGGGAACCTTTTCTGACCTTTGCGACCACCATTCGTGTTTTATCTTTTTCGGCAGAGATATCTTCTAAAGCCAGATTTAAAAATTCTTCCCGGCTATAACCGTAAAGCACCTGAGCGGCCTTATTTGCTTCGTCAAAACATAATGTTTCGGCATCAATCACCATGATGGCATCTGACTCGCTCTCAAAAAGCTGGTGATATTTTTCTTCGCTATCGCGTAACTTTTGCTCGGCCTCTTTGTGCTGTTGTTTCAGCCTTAATCTGTCCAGGGCATTGTTGACGGTATTTAATAATTCCGTGGATTCAAAGGGTTTCCTGAGGTAATCATAGGCGCCTTTACGCAGCGCCTTAACGGCCGATTCGACGGAGACCTCCCCGGTCATAACGATGACGATGGTTTCAGGGAATTTCCGGCGGATGTGATCCATGACCTGGTAGCCGTCGATGTCCGGCAACCCGATATCCTGCAGAACAAGATCGACTGTGTTTTCATTCAAACACTGAATTGCCAGCCGGCCGCTGTTTGCCGTTACTAGGTTCAGGTCTTTGCGGCGCAGCAAGCGTTTCAGATAGCTTGAAAATCCGGGGTCGTCTTCGACGATCAGAATGGTATATTTATCAGACATTAATTATCCCTAATCCGGACAAGCCGGAACAAATTGCCACAAAGGCACCCAGACACAAAGCGAAACGCGAAACTCTTTTTGTTAATATTCATCTTTGGGTCTTGGTGGCGTAAATGTTTTGCCATAAAATGTCGTAGATCCGCCTCTGGAGGACACACAAATAACAACTAAGGTACTAAAAAGCATACACGCTGCCGGAGGCTCCTGGGAGCGATACCGGGCACCGGTACTGCAACTAAATTTAGCAGGAATCATGCCAACTGAGATATTGAGGATTTATGAATAATGGCAGATAGTTGAGTGGAAATCCGGTTGCGGCTGGAAAGTGTTGAATAGGCAAATTCTTCCCGATGGGGTTTGGATGAGGGTGCCGGTGTCGTGTCCCAGAAATAATTTACAATATTTTTTCACATACCAACGTTCTGAGTAAAACGAAGGATCTCTCGACTTCGCTCGGGACGGTGCTTTGCATTGGATTGCTTCGCTTTGCTCGCAATGACATTTTTAGTGTTGCAGATTTATCAAAGGTACTTGTGGGACACAACACTATCTTCTATTAGCAGGCCCTTATCGAGAGATAATCTCTTCAACTTTGCGGGACAGATCACTGAAGTTGAACGGTTTCTGGATGAAACCGCTGCAGCCGTGTTTCAATTTATTACCGGCCAGGTCCGGCAAACTGCCTCCGCTTGAGATCAGGACTTTAACCTCCGGCTTGATTTCCTTCAGGAGCTCATAGGCGGATTCGCCATCCATTTCCGGCATTCGCAGATCCAATATGACCAGGCGAATCTTTTCCCTGTTTTTCCTGAAAATGTCAACGGCCTCTTTGCCGTTTTTGGCCTTAAAAACGGAATAGCCGATTTTCTCCAGCATTCGAGCGCTGACATCCAGCACGATTTCTTCGTCATCCACCAGCAGAATCATGGCCTTACTCTTTACTGTTGTCTCGGGCAATGTCATCTCCTGTTGCTTCAGTCGGTGCGTTGCCTGCCATCGATTTGCCTGGCTTTATCGTATGGGCAGGTCTGGGGTGATTGATATTTACCGGAAACCTGGCTGTCGAGATCTAGTCCCATTTACCTGCCGTCGAGATAGTCGACGGTTTCCGGATCAGCATGGCGGTACGGAATTTATAGTGCAGGGTGCCACCGTCAATGGTCGGGCTTGGATTCCATAAATAATCGCTGCCGAGATTGGTACTCAATTGCATATAAACCTCGGCATCATCTGTCCATCCATTTTCGGAAAGTCTTATTTTTGACCAGGTAAGCGACTCTCTTACATTAAGTTCCCCAATTCCTGATTTGAGTGCCAGTTGAGCGGCTGTGCCGGATAAACGCTCAAATTGATAAATGAATATCGACGTTAAAACGCTCAGGATCACTATTACCAGTATGATTTCAATTAATGTGAAGCCGTTTTTATTTCTCATTTCCGCGATTCGGGTATCTTTGTTTCATTATTAGATCGGCAAGATAAAACGAAACACGGCACCTTTGTCCGTGCCTTCACTTTCAACCCATATTTTTCCGCCATGGAGTTCAACCAGGTTTTTGGCCAAAGGCAATCCGATACCCGGCCCCTGGTGTTTGCGGCTCAATGATTCATCCACCTGCTTGAAAGGTTCAAAAATTTGTTTTTGATTTTCAGGATTTAATCCGATTCCGGTATCTGAAACCGAAACTTCGATGCATTGATCAAGCTTTGCGCTATTCATGTTGCGGGTTTCGACACCTTCCTGAAAGATTTTTAAATCTTTGTTATCTCCACTGCGGCGCCCTGAGCGCACCATACAATCAACAATGCGTGCGCTTAGCAGGACCTCACCGCCGTCCGGTGTGAATTTCATCGCGTTGGAAAGTAGATGGTATAAAATCTGTTTGAGCATGTGCTCATCGGCGCGGAAGGTATCCGGAGCGCCATAAATATCTTCTAACAGGGACATCCCGCGATTAATGGCCTTTTGCTGGAATTCGGCAATACTATTTTTTAAAATCGTCTTTAAATTAACCTCGGTCAATTCGAGTTCCAGGGTGCCGGCTTCCAGTTTGGATAAATCCAAAATATCATTAACGAGGGTCAAAAGATGCCGGCTGCTCTGAAGGACGGTGTTGAGATACTGCTGCCGGGTTTCATCCAGACCCTGGGTGTTGCCGTCCAGAGCCAGTTGGGTGAACCCGATGATGTGGTTTAGCGGTGTTCTGAACTCATGGCTCATCTTGGAGAGGAATTCACTTTTGATTTTACCGGTACCGTCGGCCCTGGACCGGGCCAATTCCAGTGCATCTTCCATCTGTTGGAGATCCTTGTTCTGTTTTTCCAATGCGCCCTGGTAGGTATGTAATTCCTGAATCAGCCTTCTAAGATCAGTTGCATCGGAATTCTGGTTGTCTTTTGTTAATTCGAGCAGAACATTTTTAAATAGTTTTTCAAGCCCCTGAGACATTTTGAATCGAGCTCCTTTTTCAACACCTCACATGGACACAGCAGCTGACGAACTGACAGCCGGGGTGACTGGCAGGCAAACGCGCTGTCATTCTGAGCGTTTTGAGGCCATTTAAAAATCAATATTTACTTATGGTTTAATAAGCTTATAACTCCCTGTCGGGAGTTTATGCTAGATAATTTAACAGAAAAATCGCTGGAGTTTAATACCAAAAGATTGACATGGTAATACCAGTACGAAACTGGTATTTTATGTTTGCTGATTCATACCCCAAATGAACTGGAATCACAAAGGAGTTATAGTGGTTGTCAAAAAAACGTTCCGTTATTCAAACGTTTTTTTCTACACCACTTATACCCCAATTCCGCAATTCAGAACATTATTATGGAAAGCGGTATAAACCGCGAAGATTGCGAAGAACCCGCAGAATGGCGCTATTAAATTTTATCTAAATCTTTGTAAACTTCGTGTCCTTCGCGGTGGGATAAATTTTGTCACCCAAGACACAGAAAATTATTTTTAGGTGATTACTGCGGAAAGGATTGGAGGTAAGTCTGCAGATTGCGTTTTTTATTCGTTAGGCCCAGCTTTTTTCGAATGTTGCCCCGGTGAAACGCGATTGCTTTGGCAGATACGTTGAGCATAGCGGCGATCTCCTTGCTGGTTTTGCCATGCTTGATCATATCGGCAATTTGAATTTCAGTCGGGGTTAACGCCAAATAGTTTGAAGAAAGCGTGTTTGCCATCGGAGAAATGACGTCTTTTAGATTTGATTTGATGATGTCCAAATAGGTTTGACTTTCCACCTCAAGCCGGCCTTTATCCAGCTTTTCCAGATATGGAAAGACAAGCTTTTTAATATTGACCAGCAGATTTTCTTCTAATTCCTGCTTTTCCCGTTCGCGGTGTTCCAGCAGAACTTTAAGTGCTGTATTGACTTCTTCCAGATGCTGAGCCTGTTGCTCCAATTTTTTATCTTTTTCTTTGAGCGTATATTCGGCCTGCTTGCGTTCGGTGATGTCCGTTACAATGCCGAGGATCGAACGGGCGCCTTCATAAGCGATCAACTTGCTGGTGATAATGGCCTCGATTACTTCGCCCTTTTTATTGACAAGGGTATACTCAGAGGGGTCAACTTCTTGACCCGCAGTATGCTTTTTAAAATTGGATTTGACCAATTCAATGCTTTCGGGCGCCATAAGCGTGAGAAAGTCAAATTCGGATGAATACAATTCTTCTCGGCTGTAGCCTATCATCTCTTCGCACTTGCGGTTTGCATATACGATCCGGCCTTGCTTATTGATAAAAATCATATTCGGTGATTGTTCGGCAACCGTTCGGAATTTTTCCTCCGATTCCCGCAAGGCCATTTCTGTATCCTTCAGTTCTGTGATGTCGATTCCCACCGACTGGTATTCAGTTACCTTAGCGTCCGCGTTAAAGATGGCTCGATCCGTCCATTGTTGCCACCGCAGGGAACCATTCGGTGCGATGACCTGATGCTCATAGGTTGTCATGGACTTTTGCTGATTGAGTGAGGTGAAGTGTTTCCTGATCTCTTTGCGTTCGCGTTTGGGGATAAATTGGAAAAAGTTTTGACCAATGAGATCATTTCGGTCTTTGTTGAAGTAACTGCAATACCGATTGTTGACAAAAGTCAGTATTCCATCCGGCAGAAATCGACAGATTAAAGCCGGGGTGTCATCAATTATGGTACGAAACTTTTCTTCGCTTTTACGCAATGCCTGCTCCGCCATTTGGCGATAGGAAAGATCGCGTATGGCACCGATCCTAACATCACGACCCTGATATTTTAACGGCTTGGCATGACATGCGATCGGGACCCGGGTTCCGTCTTTCTTTATTCCCATAGCTTCATAAGGTGTTGTCGCTCCGGAGGTGATCTTTGCTTTAACCATCTCAACAGACTCTTCTGCAAAAATGAGCGGGGTGAGCTGTTTTCCCAGCAATTCGTGTGGCTGATATCCAAACAAGTCAAAGAATTGCTGGTTGGCCTTAAGCAGGACACCGTCCTTATGAATGGTGATGGCTTCAATTGCGGCCTCTGAAAGCAGACGGAAGCGTTCTTCGCTTTCCTGGAGCAATTCCGCCATTTGTTGCTGTTGAGCCGCATCTCTGATGAAGACGATGCGGATCCCCGAATCCAATAGAATAGATGAAAACCGGCAGAGGCGTTTTTCTCCGCCTTTCGGTGTTATAATCGCTTCTTTTTCGCGTTGCCTCTTTTCAGACGCGGATCGCCGGCGTTCTTCAATGACCAGTTTGCGGTATTCTTCATCCGGATAGAGCTTTTCAATCCAGGTCTTCACGTCCGGTATTTCTTGCTTGCGATACCCGGAGATCTTCTCCAGTTGTGAATTGAAAATTAAAATCTTGCCTTTATCGTCATGGACCATGATGCCATAGGGGACGGACTCGATACAGAGGTTATAAAACTCTTCACCTTGATCCGGAGCGTCATCTGCCTTTTGATTTCCAGCCAGTTTTGTTTCCAGCTTCTCGATCTTCTCTTCCATTTCTTTTCGAGTCAATTTTACTTTCATCTCCAAATCTCTCGCATTAGGCGCATCAAAAAATCTCCAAAGCAAATCCGGCTTATGATTCAATTGCGCGCAACAAATTTTAAACAGTTGGATTAAAATTTATTATTATTTAAGGCTGTTATAATTTTTTAGCTCTAAATTGTCAAGATAGACTACTCAAGATTCCGGTTTGATTAAGATCGAAAATGCAGGGTTTCCGTGTTTTGAAACGATATCATAAATCAAAATCGTCAAAAAAATGAAATTTTAGCCGAAAAACAGCAGATTTGCATGGACATGAACATGGGATGCCGTGAATTTTCCATTTATTCTTGACAGAAATCGGCAAGTTGTTTATACGTATGCCCTTCGGCCTAATCTTCAATAATTTTGAGCAGATTTGCTAGTTAGACCCGGCCTTCAGGAGCTTTTATGGGACACCGTCTGAAAGGGTTTATCGAAAAGAAAAAAAGCGAAATCATCAAAAATTGGTTTGAAGCCAGCATGCAAACCTATGCGCCTGATACTGCTCAATTTTATAAGGGCCAGAAAGATCAATTCGCCAATCCGGTCGGCAACATCACATCCAAGGGCATCTCTTTTTTACTGGATCAGCTCCTCAACGATTTTGACCCGGATGCCGTCAAAGCCCATTTAGACCCCATTATCCGGATCCGTGCCGTACAGAATTTTACCCCCTCCCAGGCCACCGCGTTTATTCTCTTATTAAAAAAGGTCCTCAGGGACTGTTTATCAGACAAACTCCAGGATACCGCCATGCTAATGGAATTATTGGCGTTTGAATCCAAAATTGACCAGCTGTGTCTGATGGCCTTTGATATTTATATGGCCTGTAAAGAAAAAATTTATCAGATTTCAGCCAACGATATGCGCAGCCAGGCCTTGAAGGCTTTTAAGCGGGCGGGTTTAATTGCAGATGAGCCGCCGAAGCCAAGCAAAGTTAAAGGCGTTAACCATTAATTTTTAGGACAGGGGTTTCCACCAGCCGGGAAAATCGGTTGTGGGGAGCCTCAGAGTGAGGTGCTTTTCAATGAATCTCAGGTACATCATTCCACTGATTGCCGTCATTGTTCTTTTTTTAATTTCCTTCCTGGGGGCACAGGTATCGGGACTTCAATATGTGTTCGGCGTCGTCATTCCCTATCTGGCGATTATTACCTTTGTGCTGGGATTTGCTGCCCGGGTGATCGGCTGGTCGCGATCACCGGTGCCGTTCAGCATCCCCACCACCTGCGGCCAGCAGAAGTCGTTGCCCTGGATCAAACACGCCCAATTTGATTCTCCGATTTCCAAATGGCAGATTGTGGTGCGGATGGCGCTGGAAATCCTGACGTTTCGATCGCTGTTCCGCAACACCCGCATGAAATTAAAAGAAGGCGGACGGATTTCCTACCAGCTGGAACTTTTTTTATGGATCGGGGCCCTGGCCTTTCACTATGCCTTTCTGGTGGTATTGATCCGGCATCTGCGGCTTTTTATCGAGCCGGTGCCGTTTTGGGTTCAGCTGATCGAAAATGTCGACAGTTTCTTCCGGATTGAGATTATTTATCCGGCCTTTAAATTCGGGCTACCGGGTGTTTTTATTTCCGGTATCGTGCTGCTGGCCGCTGTCAGCTACCTGTTTTTAAGGCGGCTTTTTGTGGGTCAAGTCAAATATATTTCGATCGCCTCCGACTATTTCCCGCTGTTCCTGATTTTTGGCATTGCCTTCAGCGGAATCTTCATGCGCTATGTGACCAAGGTGGATGTGACCGCCGTTAAAGAACTGACCATGGGCCTGGTCACTTTCCGGCCCACCATTCCGGACGGGGTCAGCGCCGTATTTTTTGTGCATATCTTTTTTGTCAGCATTCTGCTGGCTTATTTTCCGTTCAGCAAACTCATGCATTTAGGCGGTGTATTCTTGAGCCCGACACGCAACATGGCCACCGACACCCGTGTCAGAAGGCACGTAAATCCCTGGAATTACCCGGTACCGGTTCATACCTATGATGAGTATGAAGATGAGTTCCGTGAAAAAATGGTCGAAGTCGGGCTGCCGGTTGAAAAAATGCCGGAACCCGCGCCTGCAGAAGAGCCGGCCTCAGATTCAGAGCCAGAGCAAGCAGAGGAAAAGGAGTAAACTATGGCAGATGAAACACCCAAACCTGAAGAACTCATCCAGATCGATCACCGCCCGCCCAAAAGGGACTGGATGGAGGTTCCGGTCAATATCCGCAAAGGGATGTATTGTTACGCCTCCAACCCGAAAAGCGTCGAATACGTCGGACTTCCCTATGCCAGGGAATGGAACCCCTTGGATGAGGACTGGAAACTGCCGGAAAACTGGCAGGAGATCATTCATGAAGGCTTTAAGGAGCGCCTGGGAAAATTTCGATCCTTTAAAATCTTTATGGATATTTGCGTGCGCTGCGGGGCCTGTGCCGACAAGTGCCACTTCTTTATCGGAACCGGTGATCCCAAAAACATGCCGGTGCTGCGGGCTGAGCTGCTGCGATCCGTTTACCGTAACGATTTTACGCGTATGGGTAAAATCTTAGGAAAAGTAAACGGCGCCCGTCCCATGACCATCGATGTGCTCAAAGAGTGGTGGTACTACCTGTTTCAATGCACCGAATGCCGGCGCTGCTCGGTGTTTTGCCCATACGGCATTGATACGGCCGAGATTACCATCATGGGCCGGGAACTGCTGAACCTGCTGGGTCTCAACATTGACTGGATTGCCACTCCGGTGGCCAACTGCTACCGCACCGGCAACCATCTGGGGATCCAGCCCCACGCCTTCAAAGATATGCTCGACTTTTTTGTGGAAGACATCGAAGAGGTCACCGGTGTCCAGGTTGATTACAGTATTAATAAAAAAGGTGCCGACATTCTTTTTATTACCCCCTCGGGTGATGTGTTTGCCGATCCGGGTACTTACACCGCCATGGGGTATCTGATGCTGTTTCATTATTTAAAGGAAAAATACGGACTTGATGTGACCTGGAGCACCTATGGTTCCGAGGGCGGAAACTTTGGATTTTTTACCTCCCATGAGACCATGAAGCGGCTCAACTCCAAGATGTATGCCGAAGCCAAACGCCTGGGCGTTAAATGGATTTTGGGCGGCGAGTGCGGCCATATGTGGCGGGTGATCAATCAGTATATGGACACCATGAACGGCCCGGCTGATTTTCTGGAAGCACCGGTATCACCGATTACCGGAACCCGGTTTGAAAATGCCAGATCTAACAAGATGGTGCATATCGCCGAGTTTACATCCGATTTAATTAAACACGGCAAGCTCGAGCTGGATCCCAGCCGCAACGACAAATTAAAGGTCACTTTCCATGATTCCTGCAATCCGGCGCGGGGTATGGGCATATTTGAAGAACCCCGCTATGTCATCAACAACGTCTGCAAGCATTTTTATGAAATGCCGGCCAATACCATCCGCGAAAATACGTTCTGCTGCGGCAGCGGCGCGGGCCTCAATGCCGGTGAAGACATGGAACTGCGCATGTCCGGAGGCCTGCCCCGGGCCAATGCGGTTAAATACGTTCACGAAAAATACGGCGTCAACATGCTGGCCTGTATTTGCGCCATCGACCGCGCGGCCCTGCCGCCGCTGATGGAATACTGGGTGCCGGAAGTGGACGTCACCGGGCTGCATGAAATGGTGGCCAATGCCCTGATCATGCCCGGGGAAAACGAGCGGTCCACAGACCTGCGGGGCGAAGACATTCCGGGTCGCGAAGTCGCCGAAGAAGTTGAAGAAGGTGAATCAGAGGGTGAGTCGGAGGAACAAGCTGATGAATAATAAAACGCTGATCATCACGGGATTGGTCATATTTTTGATCATTGTATTGTTTCCCTTCTGGTATATGCGGGGAAAAGCCGCGCCGATGCCTGAACCGGTGCTGACGCCCAAAGCCAAAGCGGCCAAGACGTGTGTGCGCTCCACAGACTATATGAAATCCGAGCACATGCAGCTGCTGGATGCCTGGCGGGATGAAGTGGTACGACGCGGCAAACGCATGTATGTCAATCCTCAGGGCAAAGAGTTTAACATGAGTTTAAGCAATACCTGCCTGGACTGTCATTCCAACAAAGCTGAATTTTGTGACCGCTGTCACGATTACGCTTCCGTCAGGCCCTATTGCTGGAGCTGTCATATTGAAAATCCGAAGGAGAAATCATAATGGATAGCAGCAGAAGACGCGTATTACAGTTGCTGGGGGTTTCTGCGCTAGCGTTGACCACCAAGCCGGTTTTCAATGCCTTTGCCAAACAGGAGCAGGCTGCCGAGACCGAAGCTGCTTTTAAGGACGGCAAGAAATCCTTGAAGGCCAAACAGTGGGCCATGGTCATCGATACCCGTAAGTTTGAATCGGAAGCAGACCTGGAACCCTTGGCCGAAGTCTGCCACAAGATTCATAATGTTCCTCATTTGCAGAACAAACGGCATGAAATCAAATGGATCTGGGGTACGCATTACCACAATGCCTTTCCGGGCAAGGCCGCACGGTTTTTACAAGAAAGTGTCGAGCATCGCCCGTTTCTGGTTCTGTGCAACCACTGTGAGAATCCGCCCTGCGTGCGGGCCTGTCCGACCAACGCCACCTTCAAGCGCGACGCCGACGGGATCGTGTTTATGGATTTTCACCGCTGCATTGGATGCCGATTCTGTATGGCGGCCTGTCCCTTCGGTGCCCGAAGTTTTAACTACCGGGATCCACGTCCGTTTATCGGGGAAACAAACAAAGAATTTCCGACCCGCATGAAAGGTGTGGTCGAGAAATGTAATTTTTGTGCCGAACGACTGGCGGTTGGTCAATTACCGGCCTGTGTGGAAGCTTCCAACGGCGCGCTGGCCTTCGGGGACCTGTACGATCCGGCGTCGGAAGTTCGCAAACTGATTCGAACCAACTACACCATTCGTCGTAAACAGACTCTGGGAACCGAGCCCAGTGTTTACTACATCGTGTGAGGTGAATAATGCTTGAATTAGCGCTTAAAGGCGGCAAAAAATATTATGGCTGGATGACCTTCTTAATGGTCATTGTCGGAATCGGATTTCTTTTCTATTTAAGACAGCTCGATTTCGGATTGGGGATTACCGGTTTGAGCCGGGATGTGTCCTGGGGGTTTTACATCGCCAACTTTACCTTTCTGGTGGGTGTGGCCGCCGGAGGCGTCATGGTGGTGCTTCCTTATTACCTGCATGACTACAAAGCCTTTGGTAAAGTCACGATTCTGGGTGAATTTTTGGCGATATCCTCGGTTCTGATGTGTGTGACGTTTATCCTTGTCGACCTTGGCCAGCCGATGCGGATTATGAATGTCTTTTTATATCCGACACCGGGTTCTGTTTTATTCTGGGATACCATCGTTTTAAACGGCTACCTGTTCTTAAATATTATTATCGGCTGGAATGTACTGGAGGCTGAACGCAACGGGGTTCATTACCAAAAATGGCTAAAGCCGCTGATTTATATCTCGATACCCTGGGCCGTAAGCATCCATACCGTGACCGCTTACCTTTACTGCGGCCTGCCGGGCAGAGGCTTCTGGATGACCGCCATATTGGCGCCGCGCTTTTTAGCTTCCGCATTTGCCGCCGGTCCGGCCCTGCTCATTTTGTGCTGCCTGATTATTCGCCGGGTGAGCAACTTTGATCCCGGCCGGGAGCAGATTCAATCCCTGGCCAAAATCGTGGCCTACGCGATTTGCATCAATGTGTTCTTCTTTGTGTGTGAAGTGTTTGTGGTCTTTTACAGCCAGATCCCGGAGCACATGGATCACATCAAATACCTGTTTGTCGGCTTGCACGGCCATGGGGCCTATGTGCCCTGGATGTGGGCCTCCATGATTTTGATGCTGGTCGGCATTATTCTGACCGTAAATCCCATCACCCGCAAAAATGAAGGTGTGCTGGCGGTGGCCTGTGTGGCCATATTTCTGGGGACCTGGATCGATAAGGGGCTGGGTATGATTGCCGGCGGTTTTACCCCATCGCCGCTGCATGAAATCAATGAATACATTCCTTCATTGCCGGAGATCGGGATCGCATTGGGGGTTTGGGCCATGGGATTTTTAGTGATGACCGCGCTGTTTAAAATTGCCGTTTCAGTCAAAGAAGAAGTCCGCGGCTAAAAATAATGCGTCAGCGTTATTTTTAGATTTCGTGTTTTTTATAAAAGCATTCCTATAAATAAAAGGGGCATTCCACAATTTGATAGTTTGGAATGCCCCTTTTTTCATGGATATTCTAATCCCTTACTAAACAATTTAAGCTATCTTTTGTCCGCATCTGACAATTCTTTATGTTAAGAATTAAAAAAAATATTGCACAGATTGTATTTATAAAAATTTATGCTATGGGTATTGTTAAAGATATTTTTAAGAAATACAAAAATAGGAGAGGATGAAAATGGCTGCAAATTCTGCTATTGAATGGACCGAAGCCACCTGGAATCCTGTCACTGGATGTACAAAAATCAGCAGTGGCTGCAAAAACTGCTATGCCGAAAGAATGACCCGCCGTCTTCAAGCTATGGGACAACCCAATTACGCCTCTGGATTTAATGTTAAAACCCATAGAAAAGTTTTAACTCTTCCTCTTAGCTGGAAAAAATCCCGAAAGGTATTTGTCAATTCCATGAGTGACCTCTTCCATGCCGAGGTACCGGTTAAATTCATTTTGGAAGTTTTCCGAATAATGCGCATGACCCCTCAACATTCATTTCAGGTTCTGACAAAGCGCTCTGAAAATTTGAGAAAGCTTAATCAAATTATTAGTTGGCCAGACAATGTCTGGATGGGAGTTACAGTCGAAAGTAGTGATTATCTTTTCCGTATTGAGGATTTGAGAAATACTGCAGCTAAAATAAAATTTATTTCGTTTGAACCTTTGTTAGGGCGAATCCGCAAAGTTGATTTACAAGGAATTGATTGGGTTATTGTGGGTGGTGAATCCGGTCCAAAGGCTAGACCTATGTCTTCTTCCTGGGTTGAGGAAATTCGAGATCAGTGCTTAAAAGTGAAAACCCCATTTTTCTTTAAGCAATGGGGTGGGTTTAACAAGAAAAAAAACGGCCGGATCTTAAATGGCCGAAGATGGGATGAAATGCCCTTGTCACCTAAACAATAATTTGGATTATGGGAGTTTCGATACATTGAAAGTTTTTCGGCCGATGAACTTGCTTCCGTAATTGAGGCACTGCTTCTGAATAAATTCGATTGAATTTATGAACTTAAAATCTAATCAAAAAATTATCGGTTTTGTTTTTATAATCTTCATTCTCGGATGTGTAAGCCCACTGAATTTGCCGACGCCCGAAAAGATCGGAGAAAAAGAACGCGTCAGAGAAATTACCGGAAAACAGGCAGCACAGGTGGTAGATAAAATGCACGGTCGTTCCATAGCCACCAATGCCAATGTTATTGCCGAATATGGCCGCGACAAAACGGATCTTTTGTATATTTCCAGATACAGCGATCAAGCCGAGGCGCAGAAATCGTTTGATCTTATGATTGAAAAAATGGCCGCTGCGAAAAATGGTCCATTCTTCCATTTAATGCCGCTTGGTCAATACGACAACAAAGTGTATATGACCCTGAGAATGGGGGCGATGCATTACATATATCTTTCCGGTAAGTCCCTGCTGTGGCTGCAAACCTATCAGTCTTTTGGAGATAAACTGCCCAGCCGTCTTCTGGAACTCTACCCGATTTGAGTAGGAGGCCGGAACGCTTCGCTATCCCCCTAAACCGACTTATCGTTTTGCGGCTTGAGCCGGCGATGTCGCTGGAATGATGGGCTAGACGCTATGAAGGCGGTGAAGTCAAATTAGGAATTGACTCTATTTTGCAATCATGGCCCGCATCATGTCGCCGGCATTTTCGGCGTGGTCGGCGATGGAGCCAATAATTTCCGTTAATCGAATCAAATGAAATACGGCGACTGCATCATCGATTGTATTAAAAATTCTTTCTTTTATGGCATCTTCAAGCTTGTCGGCTTCATGTTCATATTGGCGTAAGGTGCGAATAATATCTTTGACCACAATCCGCTGAGTGTCTGAAAAATTTGAAAAGTATTTGCGGGCCTCGAAAACCATCTTGCTCAATTCTTCAATCGGGTCCATTACGGCTGCCACCAGAATCATAAAATCTTTTTCCAGCGCTTGCGGGATGCCGGCACTGGCCCTAAAAGACAACCAGTCAAGACCCTCTTCCACGGCATCCAACACCTTGTCCTGTTCTCTTAAATATCGGAACAACTGGAACTTATCGACCGCCAGCAGGGTGCCTTTGGGTATATGTCCCCGGATGCGGCGCTTGATGGCATCGGCTTCGCTCTCGAGCTTATCAATATCCTTTCTGAATTGTTCGAAATCCTCGCATCGGTCTTCTATGATGCATTCTATGGCCCTTTGAAAAACCCAGGCGCATTCTTTCACTTTTTCGGCATGTTCCTGAATTCCGTCGAAGGGTGATGTGATAAACATTGAAATAAAGGGTATGCGCATAACGTTCTCCTTTATAAAAAGAGCTGAAGGATTTTAAAGATAACAATACTTGTTATCGCTGCTGCCGGCACCGTTAAAATCCAATACAGGATAATTTTAAAAATAATTCTGAAATTAACCGCTTCAATTCCGCGCGCAAGTCCAACCCCCATGACACCGCCCACGGCCGCATGGGTGGTTGAAACCGGCAACCCCATTTTGGATGCCAGCATTACGGTTGTAGCCGCGGCAAAATCCACCGAAAAACCGCGGGTGTTGGTCAGCGTGGTGATTTTTTTCCCAATGGTATCCATCACCCGGTGGCCGGCCATACCGATGCCGCAGGCAATGCCAATGCCTCCAAAAAAAAGCAGGAAAACAGGGACCGGCACGTTGGCTCCCACACTACCGGTTTTGACCAGAAAATAGATAACTGCCAGCGGACCGATGGCATTGGCCACATCATTGGCCCCCTGGGCCAGTGCGACATAGCAGGAGGTGCCGATCTGAATTTTTCGAAAGATTTCTTCTTCCGCGCTCAAATTAGTCTTTTTAGTAAACTTACGCAAGATCTTGACGGCCAAAAACCCCAGTACCATAGCCAGAACCGCGGCAACTAACACTGCCAGCGGCGTTCCGAACGCCAGTCTTTTGCCCAGCGGCGTCTTAAAAAGAAAGGATAATATCACCACAAAAAAGGCGATGCTGATGAAATAAGGCGCCAGTTTAAGGGCCTGGGAGGCTGGATCGTCTTTGGATAAAATAAATTTGACAATCGTTTTAAACATCAAATAGGCGATAGCCATGCTAAATACCGGAGAAATCACCCAGCTCAATACCACTGCGCCAAGCTTGCCCCAGTTAATAACCGAAAATCCACCGGCCATGATACCAAAACCGATCATGGCACCCACAATCGAGTGCGTTGTGGATACCGGCAGCGATTTCCAGGTGGCGAAAGACACCCACAGAGCGGCAGCCAGCAGCGCAGCGAGCGCCCCAATCAGGGCCAGATGAGGGTCGGCAAGAATATCGGTTGAAACAATGCCCTTGCGGATGGTTTTGGTAACATGGGAGCCAATAAAGACAGCTCCGACGACATTTAAAATACCGGCAATAAATACGGCCTGACGAATGGTGATGGCTCTGGCCCCCACTGCGGAGGCCATTGAGTTGGCCACGTCATTGGCGCCGATATTCCAGGCCATATAGAATCCAAAAATATAGCCGATGATCAGTACGTAGTATTCAGATCCCATTTTCCCGGTTTATAACAGATGCAGTATGATCAACAGAGATATCAGCTACTTACCATTTACCATATTCACATGGCAGGGCTAAGAATTGGTGTTGAAAACCAAATAGATAGGTTGAAATGATGGATTCGTTAGAAGCCGTCTCAAAAATAGGATTTTGGTTCAAGATCGCGGCGGGGCCGAGCTTTAAACCGGAGGCATACTGTTGTATGTTGAGGATTTTAAGCGGGGCACCAACAAAGATATTGGGCCAAAAGACATTTTTGAGACGGCTTATAGTTGGCGTGGGGATAGCACGTTGGGTTTGCCAAATCAATTGAAATATTCGGCAGTCATGTTTTTTAAGTTCAATATTTATTTTTAACAATGAAACATCTAACAATTTACTTGACAAATTGTAATAAAGAGGTTATCTGAATATATGTTCAAATATTCAAGGAGGGCCTATGAGTTCGGCAAAAGACAAATGCGTAGACGGAGAAGCCTGCCAGGTGCGGGTGATTCATCTGGACCGGGTGGAACAGGCGCGCAGCGAAACGGTCTCAGAAAAAGAGCTGAATTGGCTCGCATCCATTTATAAGGTCCTGGGAGATCCCAGCCGCCTGAAGATTGTCATGGCACTTAGAAACGTTGAAATGTGCGTGTGTGATCTGGCTGCATTTCTGGGACTGACGGAATCAGCCATATCACATCAATTGCGCCGCTTCAAAGATCTGGCGCTGGTGAGAAGCCGCCGGGAGGGTCAGGTGATCTATTATTCGCTGGATGATGAGCATGTGGCGGAGTTGTTGAATGTAGGATTGGCACATGTCACGGAGTGATTTTTCGATGCCTAAAAAAGACCTTTTTCCGAAATGCGGCGTTCTCCGCGGGTTTACTTCGTCAACGTACTACGAGTACGCCTCCTCGTAAACCCTTGTGCGGCCTTGCCTTTCGAAAAAACTCCTTATCTATGCATCGAAAAATACTTTTTAAAGAATAAAAAAATACAGTAAGGATATAAAAAATTGAATTTCATTATCGAAATTTTGCATGCAAGTTGGAATTTGCTGGTTGATGCTTCGGTTTACATTTTGTTCGGATTGCTGGTGGCCGGAATTTTACGGGTATTTTTAAATCCGAATTCGATTGCCAAACATCTGGGGCAAGGTCGCTTTAAATCCGTTGTTAAATCCGCCTTTTTTGGAATACCGATTCCGTTGTGATCATGCGGTGTGCTTCCCGCAGCCGTGTCGCTGCGCAAACAGGGTGCCAGCAATGGTGCCACCACTGCTTTTTTGATTTCAACTCCGGAATCCGGTGTGGATTCCATTTCCATTACCTACGCCCTGTTGGATCCAATCATGACGATTGCCCGTCCGCTGGTGGCCTTTGTTACCGCTGCGGTTGCGGGAATCACTGAGAATGTTTTTGGCTCCGGCAACGAAACAACCCATATTGTGCCGGATCTGAGCTGTCCGGTGGATGGCTGCTGTGACGGACAAAACTGCTCCCCTGAAAAACACCGGCGGCATCATAGCTTCTGGCAGAAACTTGCTGCCGGTATGCGGTTTGCCATCGGTGATCTCTGGGAAGATCTGGCCGGGTGGTTTCTTGTGGGGCTTGTTTTGGCCGGATTGATTACCGTGCTCGTCCCGCCGGATATTTTTGGTAAATATCTGGGGTCCGGTCTCCCGGCCATGCTGCTGATGCTGGCGATCGCCATCCCGTTGTATATCTGTGCGACGGCCTCCACACCGATTGCCGCGGCCCTGATTTTAAAAGGGGTCAGTCCGGGTGCAGCCCTGGTATTTCTTTTAGCCGGACCGGCGACAAACATAGCATCTTTAACGGTTCTGACTGGCGTCCTGGGAAAGCGGGCCACCGCCATTTACCTGGCATCCATTGCCGTATGCGCCGTCGCTTTTGGCCTGATCGTTGATCAGGTTTATGCGTCCTTCGGGATTTCCGCCCAGGCCATGGTGGGTCAGGCTTCGGAAATTGTGCCGCAATGGGCCGGGTTGATCGGCGCCCTTGTTATTCTGGGAATGTCGCTGAAACCCATCTGGAGCGCCATCAAGGCGCGCTTCAAACCGGCCGGGCAGCAGGAAGAAATCGAACATGAGCATAAACAGGCACAACCAGAACCGTTGGCGGTGATATCCGATTGCGGTCCTGACTGTGACTGTTCGTCCGGACCGGGTCGATCCTGAACGCATCCGCGTTCAGGAGGTGTCAGGTGTCAGACGCTTGGTTCAAAGGTTCAGAGGTTAGATAACTGCAGAAAGAGGTCAGATGTGATTACGAAGGACAGGGACGAGCAGCCAGAGGTCAGAACGCTTGAACTGTTGAACCCGGAACCCAGAACGCTGAACCTGAACACTGACACCTGACACCTTCTTGTTAACCAACCAAGCGCTGTTCACCGCAGAAAACATACAGCCCGGTATCCTCATCATCCAATGATGCCAGGGTGATGTTGAGGCTGGCAGCCAGCTCCACGGCCAGAGCCGTGGGGCGGGAATGGGCCAGAATAATCGGAATGCGCGCCCGGGCGGATTTCTGGACCAATTCATAGCTGATACGGGACGAGAGGATTAGAAGTTCGGCCTGTTTGAGGTGGCGGCCCAAAAAAATTTTACCGATCGCCTTATCAAGGGCATTATGGCGCCCCACATCTTCAGCAACTGTTAATAGTTCCAGGCCGGCACCATAAATCGCCGCTGCGTGGGAGGTCAGGGTCTGCATGCGTAAGGGCTGGATATCGGGAAGCGTTTGCAGATTGGTCAGGGCTTTTTTAATGTCAATCGGGTGCCTGTCACTCAACGGTTTAATGCTCTGAAAAAGGTCTTTGACCAGCTCCTTGCCGCAGAGGCCGCAGCTGGTCTGGCTGATAAAACCCCGTCGATCCAATATATCCGATATTTGTTCGCGTCGGGATGGCGTCAGCGTTACCGTCACCACATTGGTGTCATCATCTTCGCAAAATCCAATGGACGTCAAATCATTCGGGATATCGATAATTCCTTCGGTCAGGCAGAAGCCGGCCACATGAGCGATTTCGTCGCCCGGTGTGCGCATTACAACGGCATAGGGGTTCCCTTCAATGCGAATTGAAAGCGGCTCTTCTCCTAACAGCTTCTGGTTTGTCGCGGTTTTTAATCTGTTATCCCAGTGAATCAGTTTGTGCTGAAAAACATTGTCCAAGTGAACCTCCATTGCCGTTCGGATATGCGGCTTCGGGGTTGAAATGAATTGATATTCGTTGTCAGTTCCTTTTTCAGGGGTCTGATTAGTACCTCGTGCGGTTTAGCGTTTAGGCGATACGGTTTACATAAAATATATGACAATTTGATAATATGTCCAATTTGAAAGAAAATTCAACTTTTTCTTGACAAATCTAGCCAAAAGATTGATATTTTGAAGTTTTAAAATCGAGAAAATATCCAAGGAGGCTGATTCGATGTACGCGGTAATGACTTCAGGTGGAAAACAATATAAAGTTGAAGAAGGTGAAATCTTACGGGTTGAAAAGATCCCCGGTGATGTCGGCAGTTCGGTCACGTTCGACGAGGTATTGATGATTTCTGACGGTGATGATGTGAATATCGGCCAGCCCGTTCTGGATGATGCTTCGGTTGAGGGGCATATTGTTGAACAGGGCAAAGCCAAAAAGATTATTGTTTTTAAGTATAAACGTCGCAAACGCTATCGCCGCAAACAGGGACACCGCCAGCAATTTACGGCGGTTAAAATAGACAGCATTAAAGCCAAAGCGACAAAGGCCCCCAAAAAGTCCGAAGCTGAAACCGAGGCTAAAAAGGAAACAAAAGAGCCGGCCGCCACAAAAGTTGAGGCCAGGGAAACTGCAGCCAGGGTTGATGCCAAAAAACCGCAGGCCCCAAAAACCGCGCTAAAGAAAAAAGAAGTCAAAAAGCCTGAAGCAAAGGCGGAAGCCAAGAAAGAAGTGACGAAGAAAACCGTTAAACCAAAAGTCAAGAAAACAGAAACCAAACCCAAGGCCAAAAAAGCGGATACCAAAAAAACAGCACCAAAGAAAACCGAGACCAAAAAAACCGCAGCCAAAAAAACGACGGCCAAATCAAAGAAATAGGAGTTTAACCATGGCTCATAAAAAAGCAGCCGGCAGTTCGAAAAACGGACGCGACAGCAATTCGCAGCGACGCGGCGTAAAACGATATGGCGGTGAAAAAGTAAAAGCCGGCAATATCCTAATGCGCCAGGTAGGGACACGGATCCATCCGGGTGACAACGTCGGAATGGGCAAGGATTATACCCTTTTCGCCAAAATTGACGGTATTGTTGCATATCAGAGAGTCGGCCGTTCGCGCAAAAGAGTTAGCGTATACACCGAGTGAAATTTATTGATGAAGCCATTATCACCGTTGAGTCCGGCAGCGGCGGCCGGGGATGCGTCAGTTTTCGACGTGAAAAGCACGTTCCGCGCGGCGGTCCCAACGGCGGTGACGGAGGAAAAGGCGGCGATGTTATCTTAAAAAGTACATCACGCCGACGCACCCTTTTTCCATTTCAATTAAAGCGCCAATTTAAAGCCAAAAAAGGCGCCCACGGTCAGGGGAAACAAAAAACCGGCAGAAACGGTAAAGACCTGATCATCGAAATACCACCCGGCACCCTGGTCAAAGATGCCGATACCAGCGAGGTTTTAAAAGACTTTACCGCAGCCGACGAATCTTATATCGTTGTTCAGGGCGGCAAGGGCGGCCTCGGTAATGCCCGTTTTAAAACATCCACCAATCGTGCCCCCCGCTATGCCCAACCCGGTGAAGACGGTCAAAACCGCCGGCTTAAACTCGAGCTCAAGCTTTTAGCCGATGTGGGAATCATCGGGCTGCCCAATGCCGGCAAATCCACCCTGATCAGCAAGATTTCTTCCGCTACCCCTAAAATAGGTAATTATCCCTTTACCACCCTGACGCCGACGCTGGGTGTTGTCGAAACCAGCTGGAGTGAACCTTTTGTCGTTGCCGATATCCCCGGCTTAATTGAAGGCGCCCATCAAGGGGTCGGTCTTGGCACCCAATTTTTGCGCCATATTGAGCGGACCCGGATTTTAATCCATCTCATTGATGTCGGGGTCATTGACCTGGAACATCCCCTCGATCCTTTTAAGACTGTCAACCGGGAATTAAAATCTTTCAATCCGCAGTTGACCCAAAAGCCCCAGATCGTGGCGCTGAATAAAATGGATTTGCCGGGAGCACAAGAGGCGGCAGATGCGTTTATGGCCGCGCTGGATGCAGAACCGGTCATTTTAATTTCGGCGATCAAACAAAAGGGAGTTAAGAAGCTGATTTCTCGAATACTCGAATTGCTGGATAAAGCCGGCGGAGGATAACTAGATATGGCCCGCAAAATGAAGCTCCCCGCAGTCCGCCTCTGGCGGACGGGGTATCAAAGCGGAATTGCGCCGTAGCCAACCCGTCTTCGCTCTGACGAGCTTCGACGCGGTTCGCCCCGCCATTCATCCCTGCAGTCCGCCTGAGGCGGACAGGGTATTCTGGCGAAGGCGAATAAAACGAATGGTAACCCTGTAAACAAGCGTTTGATTCGCGCTTGATTTATATGGTATTGAAATCGTATGCGTATTGGATTATTCGGCGGCACGTTTAACCCCATCCATCGGGGACATCTCTTGGCCGCGTCAGAAGTTAAAAAAGGATTCAATCTGGATCAGATCTTCTTGATTCCAGCCGCATTGCCTCCCCATAAAACACCCGGCCTGGTGGCCAAAGCAGATGATCGTCTGGAGATGATCAATCTGGCCATTTCAGATCTTTGCGGGTTAACAGTTTCCGATGTTGAATTAAAGCGCCCCGGCCCTTCTTATACCATTGATACGATCCGGCATTTTAAACATACGCTTGCGAAGGATGCCCGCATCTATCTTATCATGGGACTCGATGCGTTCCTAGAGATCCATACCTGGAAATCTCATCAAGCATTGCTTGAACAGATTGCTTTTATCGTCATGGCGCGCCCCGGTGAAGATTATAGGGATGCTCAACAGGGATGGAGAATCCTGGAGAACTATCTTAAAACCACCCTGTCGGCCGATTATCAATTTGGTGCTGCGCATGCCTGCTATACTTCAGAAGGAAAGCAGCCCATTCATATCTGTGACATTGAGGCCTTGGATATTTCCTCGACCACAATCCGCGAAAAAGTTAAAAAAAAGCAACCCATTGAAAATTTTGTAACCCCCGAGGTAACAGATTATATTCGATTAAAAGGACTTTATAAATGAGCACAGATGCAATTCCTTCACTGGATCTTTACATTAAAGCGGCGTCGGAAAAAAAAGCGTTAAATTTGATTGTTTTAGATGTGCGGGACCTGACCTCGATTGCAGATGTATTTATTATCTGCAGCGGACGGTCCAACCGCCAGGTGAATGCGATTGCTGATTCTATTGTTGCCAAATTAAAGAAACATAAAATCAAGCCGCTGAGTGTGGAAGGGACCGGAGAGGGGCATTGGATTTTACTGGACTACGGTCATGTGATCATACATGTGTTCTACCAGCCGGTTCGTGAATTTTTTGATCTTGAAGGGCTCTGGGTGGATGCCAAACGAATAACGACCCCTTCACAGAAAAACCTGAAGATGTAGGGGCGGGCTTTATGCCCGCCCGTATCGATGCGGGGATAAACCCCATTAGCGCTAAGTTATTTATACTCTGGGGGACTGTGGAAGGTTTACTGAAAAAAATGAACATCGAACATCGAACGTCCAACATCGAATGTTGAATGGGAA
>Ga0255055_10000114_pt1 | contig 58076 bp, 52 predicted proteins | sample JV7_2_27_MG_FD_188633 | JGI IMG/M metagenome (GOLD analysis project Ga0255055, IMG submission 188633) | Seawater microbial communities from Jervis Inlet, British Columbia, Canada - JV7_2_27 | ecosystem: Environmental > Aquatic > Marine > Inlet | place: Canada: British Columbia | collected... | reverse complement strand
GTTTAAAATAACAAAAGAAGAATATAGCGGTCAAGATTCTTGCGCAGAAACTTCAAAACTCTATTTTGCTCAAGGTGAGAACATTGAAGATAAAAAAATTACATTGAGTAAGAGAATTGGAATAGACTATGCAGAAGAAGACAAAGATCGACTTTTACGCTTTACTTTAGAACAAGAATTATAAAAAACCTAAATCTCGATTCCAATTCGAATATTATGACCTGATAATATGCTCCTCCACGACCTTACCATAAAGCGTGAACACCTAAACTTACGATTGCTCCATCCCTGACCTGATCGGGTTTGTTATTACGAGCTTATGACTATCCTACGAAAGAAACTGCTCTGGCACCCACCATCATGGGGATCGCTTCGACGGGACATAAAATTGGATAATATTCCTCATGAAACCTGAATCTAGGCAATTTGCGCTAGAGACCATTTTACGCTTCATCCATTATAGGATTGCAGAACGGGCCTAAGGTTCCAAGAATTAAAATGAATGGAATTATAAAAACTTAATGAACAGTTGAGAATGATAAAGACTAAGCTGAGGGGATTAATCTAAAGTCAATTCTTTATTGATTTTTCGGCGTAATATCGATAAAAATTCTTCTGTATCTGGAAAGACGTAAGTTATGTTGCTTCCATCGTCCTCAATCGAAACTTCTTTGAAAAACCTACCTTCTACTTTCAGTTTCATGTCATTTAATATCATACCAAAAGAATATTAATCGCATTTCAAAAAACTACATAACATGGAAGTAATATTGTCACGAAAAGAAAAAAAATATTCTATAAATAACGTTATTTGAATTTTTTTAATTGTCATTCTTGTTGCTATTCGCAACTAAAGCGTTTACAATATCTGGTATGACTTCACGAGGAAAACTATGCCCCATTCCGTCCAAAATCAATAATTCTGCTCCGGGTATTGTTTTTGCGATCTCTTTTCCCGCTTCAATAGAGTTAAATGGATCTTCTCTTCCATGAACAACTAGCGTAGGCGCTCGTATTGCAGAAACTTTGGGTTTAATATTACCAGGAACAGCCATTGCAGCTAATTGGCGCGATATTCCTTCAGGATAATAACTACGATCGTACTCCTTTGTTCTATAATCCCTACTTTGTTTCTCATCATAAGTAAAAGTACCGCAAATGAGACTATCGCGCTTGATCATTTCTTCAATATAGGCTTCGCGCTCAGATGGAACGGGCGCAAAGAATTGCGCCATGATTTCTGGCTTCGCCTGCGGTAGATCGGGATTTCCAGTTGTACTCATAATTACCGTGAGAGATAACACCCGAGATGGATGTTTATATGCTATAATCTGTGCAATCATCCCCCCCATGGAAGCACCGCAGATGTGTGCCTTATCTATATTTAGAACATCCAAGACACCAACAGCATCACCTGCCATGTCTTCTAAAGTGTACGGTAATTCGGGTATTTCTCCACGAGTATAGGCAGCAGTAATTTCCAAAAAGTTCGGCAAACCTGCATCTTCAAATTTTGTTGACAAACCTACATCTCGGTTGTCGAATCTGATGACAAAAAAGCCACGACTTACAAGATTTTCGCATATATCATCCGACCAAGCAAGCATCTGGCTTCCCAGTCCCGCTATCAATAACAACGGTTTTGAAACCGAGTCCCCGAATGTTTCGTATTCAATCTCTATATTATTTACATTCGCTTTTGGCATTCTAGAAATTCCTCATTTCTACCAATACTCATATTAAATATGAGAAGTTAGGAAGTCATATTAAGTTAAACTTTATGTAAAACCAAAAATAAGCTAGAATATAGTTCAATTATCATAAAATAATGAAATATGAGTAAAATTTAAGGGATTGCTATGTCTGAAAATATTATATATCTCGACGCAGAAACACTTGAAAGTTTCATGAGAGATGTGTTTATAGGTCTTGGGGTTCCTAAAGACGACGCCCACATTATAGCTGAAGTATTAATTGCTTCTGATATTAGAGGTATTGATACCCATGGAATACAACGTTGTAAAATGTACTTCGATCGTATAAAGGCGGGTATCTATGAAGTAGATACAAAAATCGATATCATTAAGGATGGTCCAACTACGGCTCTTTGGGACGGAAATTGTGGGATGGGGCATGTTATTGCTTATAAAGCCATGAAAACAGCAATTGAAAAAGCGAAAAAGTATGGAATAGGCTCTGTAGCTGTCAGAAATTCAACTCATTTCGGCATTGCGGGTTACTATTCGCTCATGGCAATAAAGGCGGGGATGATTGGTTTGGCAGTAACTAACGCTCGACCCTCCATGCCACCTACTTTTGGAGTCGAACCGATGCTTGGGACAAACCCTTTAACTGCAGGCGCACCAACGGATGAAGAATTCCCCTTTTTAATTGATTGTGCTACTACTATTGTTCAGAGAGGTAAAGTAGAGTTATATAATAGAATTAATAAACCTTTACCTGATGGTGTTGTAATAACAGATGAAGGAAAGACGGAAACTGACCCCGCTAAAATATTGAAAAATATGGGTAAAGGTAAAGCAGCTTTACTGCCTTTAGGCGGTAAGGGAGAAGAAACTTCCGGTTATAAAGGTTATGGATACGCTACTTTAGTTGAATTATTATCCGCAGCTTTACAAGAGGGTATATACCTGAAGGATACAATAGGAATCATCGAAGAAGGTCAGAAGAGACTAAAAGTCGGCCATTTCTTTTTAGCCATTAATATCGAGAGTTTTCTCCCTCTTGAAGTTTTTAAAAAGACAGCGGGAAACATCATGAGAGGTCTTCGATCTTCCAACAAAGAACCCGGAGCAGATCGAATTTATACAGCAGGCGAAAAGGAACATGATGCTATGACAAGTAGAGGAAAAACGGGAATTCCTCTTAATAAAAGTTTACAAGAAGATATAAAAATTATGCGAGACGCACTCAATTTGGATAAATACAAATCTCTTTTTTAATAGATGGTTTTATTTTTTAATTTTTGTAAAGAAATGAGCTAAAAATTAATAAGTTTAGAGCTGGAAATACGAACTTTCAACTTATATTAGATATGAATTATATTAAATAGTCTTCTAGATAAATAATTTTTATTGCAATCAAAGTGATCTTCGTGACAAGTACAAAAGTTGATATTGTATCTAATTCCAAAGATGTGATCCATATAGATTTTAAAACTCTTAAGAATTTTATTAGAGACGTGTTTATTGGTCTTAATGTGAAGAGAGCTGACGCCGATATCATTGCTGATGTTTTGATTACATCAGATTTGCGAGGTATAGATTCACACGGTATTCAAAGGTGTAAGATGTATTACGATAGGATTAAAGAAGGAATATATAATACAGACACTAAAATAAACTTCGTTAAAAATGGCCCCACTACAGCCGTTATTGATGGTGGTTGTGGTTTAGGGCCTGTAATTGGTTATAAGGCTATGAAATTAGCTATTCAGAAGGCTAAAAAATATGGTCTTGGGGCTGTGGCAGTGAGAAATTCAACACATTTCGGAATTGCAGGATACTATTCACTTATGGCGATAAATGAGGGTATGGTAGGAATTACCACAACGAACGCTAGACCGGCAGTTCCTCCCACATTTGGTGTTGAGCCAATGTTGGGAACAAATCCGTTAACTGCAGGTGCACCTACAGATGAAAATTTCCCTTTTTTAATCGATTGTGCTACCTCAATTATTCAAAGAGGTAAGGTAGAAGTGTATGATAGAATACACAAACCGCTCCCCGACGGTCTAATAATTACTAAAAATGGAAGATCACAAAATGATCCTCACGAAACCCTTAAAAATTTAGAAGAAAACACTGCTGCTCTTTTACCTTTAGGTGGTTTAGGTGAAGGAACATCGGGTTATAAAGGTTTTGGATATGCTACATTTGTAGAAATTTTATCATCAGCTTTACAAGACGGTATTTTCCTTAAAGATACGGCTGGGGTTGTTGAAGACAATCAAAAACGCCTAAAAGTTGGTCACTTCTTTTTGGCGATAAATATAAATCATTTTACTACTTTAAAACGATTTAAACGAGCTACAGGATCTATTATGAGGGCCCTTAGGAACTCTAAGAAAGCCCCAGGAAAGTCGCGAATATATACCGCCGGAGAAAAAGAATATTTCTCTGAAAAAGAACGGAAAAATCAAGGCATTCCAATTAATAAAAGTTTGCAAGAAGATATTAAAACCATGCAGAAAGAATTAGGATTATTTAACTATAACTTTCCATTTTAATTTTTAGAATATAATCCCATCAGTTCGTTTTTCCAAAGGTTCGGAATGAAGAATTATCTCTTTTAAGTTTTCAATTTTTAATGTATTTTTTATCTGTTGCTCTATGTCTGTAATCAAAGTGTGAACTCGCGAGATGTTAAGAGCACCGTCAAAAAATACATGAAGTTCGAGCATACAAAAATCGAGTGCAGCCCAAAATTCCAACCCATGATATCCTCTTACTTCTGGAATCTTTTTTAGTAATTTATAAATCTTATCTTGAATTTCTCTTTTCTTTTGGGGTTCAATTGGTGTACAAACTAGGTGATCTGTTAAAGATTTTTTCAGCATGGTTTGGGATTCTATGTGAGTAATAATTCGCGAGATAAATGGAACTTGCTCTTTTAACTGTCTTTCAAACAGATTGCTTAACTCGTGAGCTTCTTCTAAAGATAAACGATCATCAACAACTATAGCTAATGACAAGAAGTAATTGTTTTCAATTCTAAACACATTCAAATCTCTAAAATCTGATATCTCTTTAAATTCACTTTTCATAGTATAAAGTAGATTAAGTATTTCTTCTCCGAGCGAAGATTCTCCACTTGAGGGATTCATTTCAATTAATGACTCAACATTGTAAGACGGAAAATATTTCTTGCTCAAAGTTCGAATCGCTTTCGTGATTTCATTCGCATGCACAACAGATATATGATCTTCAACAGATAGTCGAATTTCTAAAAACAAAGTATTGCCACTAAATCTAACCTTTAAATCTTCCACACCATTTACATGGTCAAGATTAAATACGCTTATTTTTATTTCCTCTAAAATTAGTGAGTTTATTGGGTTTTCGTCAATCAAATTTTTAATTCCTTCCCTAGATAGAATGATTGAACTTATAATTATCAAGACTGAAAGAGCAATACTAAAAAATGGATCTAAAAATTGGATATTTAAAAACATAGTGAACATGAAATTAACTATAACGATAAGCGCTCTAAGAGAATCTTGGAATAAATTCATGCCTTGAATTTTTAGCGATAAACTCTTTTGCCTCTTTCCTTGCCGTATTAATACTCTAGAAAATACTAAATTAATGATAAACGATATTGCTAGTATCATGAGTCCCAAATCAGGATTAATAACCCCATATGAGCTGGTTAAAATGGATTGAATTGCTATAAAAATAAGGATGCTATAGATGTTGACTAAAATAACACCTTGAACCAAACCTCCTACTGAATCAATCTTAGAATGGCCGTACATATGTTGGAAATCTGGTGGCTTTTGGCTTACATGTAAAGAATAAATCGTAAGAGAAATGAAGAAAATATCCGTCAAAGTATCAACAGTCTCGGATAAAAAGCTTAAACTACCAGTTATCATTACTCCTATTAGCTTTAAGCTTGATTGAATAAGAATTATAAAAAGTGCTAGAATTCCGTATTTAATTTTAATATCCATAATATTCATAGAATTTCTTTATTTTTATGAATAAAAAACTTAAAGCAATAATGAGAATTAAATATTTGGCAATAAAATAATAATAAAATAAAAATTATTTAGATGTTTAAATGTCTCTGGGAATGTTTATTTCGAGGTCCGTAATTGGATACGATGCACAAGGATGAAAGTAGTTGAATTCTTTATCAGCACCTTTTCTCCAATCAGATACCGGATTTATATATACCTTGCCATCTAATAGAAGAGATCGACAGAATCCACATTCACCAGAACGACACTTTGAAGGTGGATTTAATTTTGCTCTTTCTAAAGCTACTAAAACAGATTCGGTTGCTATTGCAGGTATTTCTTTTGTTAAATCACCAATGTGAACTTTAACCTTAAATATTTTTTCAGCAACTTCTTTAGGGAAATCTGGATGAGCTAGAATATCCTTCACTTCACCAAAAGCTTCTCTACGAATTTGTTTAACAGGCAAGTTAAACTTTTTGAGCTCTTCCTCAACGAAATTATACATGAGTTGTGGCCCACATATGAAAAAAGTACTTGAATTTACATCACAGTATTTTTCAATTATTTCTTTAGTTATAAAGCCCTTCTCACATCCTTCTAATGTAATAACATCGCAACTTAAAACATGAACAATCTTAATCTTCGCTGGATTATTCTTTTCCATTTCCTTGAATTCATTGTAGAAAATGATGTCGTCTTCTTCGGAACTACCGTATAACAAGGTTAATTTTGCACCAATTGTCCCATCGATTATCGCTTTAGCCATAGATCGAAACGGTGTGATACCAGAACCTCCCGCAATTCCTACTATTTGGGTTAAATCTCTCAATCTTTCGAAATAAAAGAATCCTTCTGGTCCAGAGCTCTCAATTTTTGTACCTACTTTCCAATTATTCCAGATGAAATGCGTTAAAAATCCGTTCTCCTCTTTTCGAATAGTTAACTCGTAAAAACCCTTTAAAGCGTCTTTAGGTGACGATGCTATAGAAATAGGTCGAGTTATCCGCACTCCCTCTAAATCAACCTTTAAACTGACATATTGGCCTGGTCTAAAATAGGCTAATTCCTTGGTTACAGAATTTGGATCCGGAACAAGTTTGAATGTCTTTGTAGATTTAGTTTCTTCTTTAATCTCGTCAATTATTAAGAATTGCCTTTCAGGGTGTAATTTCCACGCTAAATCATTAATAGTATCTTCTCTTATTGGTTCACTCGAAGCTCTTTCAATTCTCTTTTTCCTATTGGGAACCAGTTTAGTAAATGCGAATAAATCTTTTGTGTTGGATCGGACCGTTACATTTAGCTTCTCTTCGTTTTCTTTGCTCATTCTTTCCCACCCTCCTGTAACAATTTTCCTAAAGTTAGCTGCGCTGAAATCAAGCCGTCAGCTAACGCGCTACTATATCCATGTGCGCGCCTGTTAAACCCTCCTGCAAATTCAAGCCCTTCAATGTATACGTCTTTTCCCATCATAATTAATCTCGGTACTATAGAATCCCAAGATTCAGGCTCGTAGCCATAGAATATCCCGTTATATAACTTCAAATATCTAGCAAAAGTAGCAGGAGTCGCGATTTCTATTTCTTCGATGTGATCTCTAAGAGATGTTCCAGTAGCTTTTTCAAATTTAATAATCAATTCTTCAGCAATTTTATTCTTAATATCCACATATTCTTCAGGCTTAACATCTTTCCAAGCTTCAGGTCGGTATAACGTCGTGATATTCAACATACACGTTCCGGGAGGTGAACAACCAGGAACGGCGTTATTAAGAACACAGCAAGCTAACCCTTTAGGAGGTTGGAGTTTTTTCCAAGAGTCATAGGCTTCGTCAGTATCCATAGTATCCATAATAAAATACCCATAATCATGCAATCCTAATTCCTCTGTTGTCGTGTCTAATCCGACATACACAACAAATCCCGTCAGTCCATGGATTCGAGCATTTACATCCTTATACGCGATTTCAGGTACTTCAGACTGGGGGTAAATTAGTTTATTATATGTGAGGGTTGGAGAAGCGTTACTTATAACATAATTTGTTTTTATTTTATCCCCATTAGTAGTTTCGATGCCAACCACTTTTCCCCCCTCAACCAAAATTTTGTCTACTCTAGTATTATATTCAATTCTTCCACCAAATTCTCGTATTTTGGCATCAAAAGCGGTTGTATATCCATGTGACCGATTTGTGGGAATCCATCCTCCCTTTTCAGCGAACACTAACACCATAGATGCAAACAGGGTAAAGTTCATTCTACTCATAGGAAGTCCTAAATAAGCCCAATAGGCATTTAGAATTTTCTGTGCTTTTTCTGGAATGCCTAGTGCATTTTCTACTTCAGTAACTGAATAAGCGGCGGTTTTAAGAAAATTTGAATACTCTTTAAATAATACTCCCTGATCTGGTTTGCCTTTCGATTTTCCTATATACGAAAAAGCATCTCTAATCTCTTTAGCTACTTTAAAAAACTTTTCCACAGATTCTTTGCTGCCAGGTACTTCTTTTTCAATAGTATCAATGAAATTGTCTACACCAAATGGCATAGAAATGTCCATTTCTTCTCCAGGCTTGGTCAGAATAAGCCTAAATGCTTCTGGAACTTGAACAAACTCGGCATCTAAATTAAGCTTGTCTTCAAACATAGTTCTAACGCTTCCTTTATTCGATTGAGGACCATAGCTAGCAAGCTCATGGAGCGATGTTTCAAATTCGAACCTCCCCCTCACAAAACTAGTAGCAACCCCGCCAGGTAGATTATGTTGTTCTAAGCATAGAACTTTAACTCCTTTCTGTGCTAAAAATGCCGTTGAAGATAATCCACCATTGCCAGCGCCAATAACTACAACATCATATGAGTCTTCAATTCTTTGTTCTTTACTCTTACTCATAATTTATTTCTCTTTTTTTTTTTATGTAATATTATTTCATAATTCTCGATTTGTATTAAAGAATTTAATAACTTTTTTTCTAATAAAATTTGATTTATTATCTCTAATTTTTATATTATCAATATAACTTTATCATAACAATTATATAGGTAAATCTTTATATATATAACATAAGTATATCGTTTGATATTAAAAAAAGATTTTTGTATAACAATTACTTTCTTAAAAAGGTGATATTGTATGACAACTATAGCAGAAAAATTAATAAAAGAATTAAAAACAAAAACTTTAACAATTCTTCAGCTAAGTGAAATTACAGAGATTGAAGAACCTAAAATAAGGACTACCATTAATAGATTAAAAGAAAAAACCATAGTACAAGAGACAGGAATGTTTTTAGATAGATATAAAATATATAAACTTTCAGACAAATTATTTAATGCATCTTTCATAATGAGAATGATAAAGAAGCTTGATGGTGTAAAATCTGTCATCCTTATAAGTAATGTCGATGGCGCACCAATAAGTAGTATACTTCCAGAAGGAAGCAATGAATCACGTTATGCAGCAATGACTATAGCTATGTTTAATTTGATGGAAAGAGCATGTAAAGATACTAATAAAGGAAAATTTAAATTTTGCCATATTGAAGGAGAAGATGGAAAACTTCTTATCATTTCCTTCAGTAAAGGGTTAACTTTATCGATTTCATTTGATTCAACAATTAATAATGACCTGATTATTACATCCTATCTCAAAATTATTGATTTGATAGGTAATTCTTTACCTGATTTAATTCAATAGAGTTTTATCTAATAATTCAGCTGGTTTTCAAGTTCTGAATGGTTAACTAAAGAGGAAGGAAAAAAAAGAGATTAAAGAGATATTTTCAGAATTTTAAATTAAAGATTTTTAAATCGGTTTTCCTTGAGCATCCCACTCTCTGATTTGGTAATATTTTTCTAGTAATCCTTCTAATGGAGGAATATTTTTTTTAGTTCCACCTTTTTCGAGGGGTGTATAAAATCTCTTCCCAAAATTATCGTCAGCTTTAGTGATCCCACATCTAACATTAAAAATTCTTTTCATTCTAATGATTTTTTGTCCTGTTTTCATGAAATCATCAACTGTGTATGCTCTTCCAGTAATTCCATTAAGCCCATTTATCCAAGGTGTGAGTTTGTGGATGAACCAGAATCCAAATATACATCCACCACATGCAGAATACGCCTCACTGGCATCCTGAATCTTTACTACAGCTTCAGCAACATCATCCCCCGTTCCAAAACGATCCACTTGTTCGGTTAAACCAATTTCTTCTTTTTGATTCATATAGGAAGATAAATGCATCGGTTCATAACAATGAAATGCACCTCGCGGTGTTGTTGCATAATCTAATGCCGATAGATTATTTGCTCGTGGTTCATGAGCAGGAATCTCGAGTCCTTTTCCATGCATGGAGAGTTCTTCTGGTAATCCCTTTGCCTCACAAAAAGATCTCACTCCTTCAGCTAAATCATTACCTATTCCATCTCGATAAGCAATTTTAGTAAAGAGTTTTTCTATTGGTTCAATAGCACCCCAAATATTTTCCTCAGTAAATCCAAATTCATCTAAATTAACATCAATTAGCTTTCTTTCAATAGATTCAAGAAAACATCCCATAACTGCCCCAAGACTAATTGAGTCCAGACCAAGATCATTGACTATTAAATTCCATTTGATTAACGCCTCTAAGTCGTTAACCATTAGATTAGAACCTAGCATTCCTAGGGTTTCATATTCTGGGCGAGTTACCCATTCTCCCTCATATTCCACGAAGCCCCTACAAGCCGTTGGACAATTAAAACAGCCATGCATTTTAACTTCTCCTCTTGCTTGCAATGCTTTAGCTCCAGTTTTTTTAATCCCAATCCATCTTCCTACTGTATAGTTCTTAATAATAATATCTCCTACACTAGCCATGGAATCTATGTGAACTGGTGTCCCTGAATCTGCGAATACCATTCCTAATCCGGATTTCTTTAATAATTCTCTAATTTCTTTAGCTGAATCATTTACTTTTTCTTTATCTTGAACGAGAACTTTACCCGTGCCATGAACTGCGATAGCTTTTAAGTTCTTGCTACCCATTATAGCTCCCATTCCGCAACGTCCAGCTGCATGATGCTTATCATTGATTATACACGCATATTTGACTAAATTTTCTCCAGCAGGGCCAATAGTAGCTACTTTTATTTTATCGTTTCCAAGTAGAGCTTTTATTTTTTCATCAGTTTCTTGAGTTCCTTTCCCCCACAATTCAGAAGCGTCCTTTATTTCTACTCCTCCGTCATTTATCGACAGGTAAACTGGACTTTGACTTTTACCCTTAATGATTACTAGATCATAACCTGCAGATTTAAGCTCCTTACCAAAAAAACCTCCTGAGGATGCTTCCCCGAGAATTTTAGTTAGTGGTGATTTTGCTGTAACAAAGTATCTACCACAGAAAGGAATAGCTGTGCCACAAAATGGTCCAACTGAGAAGATCAATAGATTATTCCCATCAAACGGATCAATTTCGGGGTCAACTTCTCGTGTGAAGATTGAAGTTGCTAAGCCCATTCCTCCAATTAAATCCATTTCATCTTCATCAGAGTAATCTTCATAGTTAATGTTTTTCGTTTCTAAATCTATTCTTAAAATTTTTGCGATTTTTAACACCAATTTTTGTTTTAATTATTATAATTATTCCGTCTACATGTTATTTATAGGTTTTCTTCATGACTGTAATGAGTTCCTAAATATTGGTCTATTAAAAAATTATATTTCTCATGACAAAATATTTTAATAATATTTAGGAATTATTCATTCTAACTATCAAAAAAATTTTATAAAAGGTGATTAAATAGTATGGTAAAATTTCCAACCACAATAGTTTGCCCTATGTGCAAGAGTGAAATAAAACTCGAAACAGACTTTAAGGGGCTTTTAAGGACTGAAGATATTCTGACAATGCGAGTAAGGACTCCATTTTTAGTAAGTTCTACTAAACTAGCAGAGGTCTCTTTACATGTGAGTGTATGCTCTCAATGTAACACTATAATCGGAATCAATAGAAAGAGTATGTGAGTAAAAACCAAGTAAAGAAGACTCAATAAATCTATTAATAAATTTCAATTTATTCATTTTTAAGTTCCTTTAGTTCTTTTTATTAATTTTATGTGATATCATTTATCTAAGATAACGATATTTAGTGAGTTTCAAGATGAAGATTGAAGAAACAGAAAATATTGCTAAAAAATGGATTATAGATATGTGGGGTAAACCTGATTTAAGTCTTGTTGATACGCTTGTTGATTCCAATTACAAACCTGAGTGGATTCACATGGATAAAAAGGGTCCCGAGCTGATTAAACATGAAATACAGCATTTTCGTTCAATTTTTCCTGATCTAAAACATGAAATTATTGAGATCCACGGTGAGAAAAAAAAAATTTGGGTTCGTTATAAGGCAATTGGAACTCATAAAGGGAGAAGTTGGGGTTTTTTACCCACTAATAAAACGGTAGAGTTCGAAGTTGCCGCTATCCTTTATGTATCGGGAGGAAAAGTTATCGATTTATGGGAATCGTTTTGTTTCTATGATGTTTTAGCAGAATTAGGAGTGCTCCCTCCTTTTTGGGATTTACATAAGCATCTCTTAGATTACAAACCAAAATAAAAAAGTGTTGTTTCATCTTCATAATAAATAATTAATTTTACACTTAAAAAACCCATGATATCATCCAATTTTAATAGATTAGCTACTTGCTTGCCTTTCTGGAATTTTTGATTGAATTTTTAAACTCTCGTGTAATATCTTTGTTATTAGTCTTTCCTTTAAATCTCTATCCTTATCCCACAAATTATTTAACTCATCTGGATCATTTATACGGTCATAAATATCGCCAGCATCTTCTAAACCTGCATATATTGTAATTTTATGAGTTTCTGTAATTAAATGCCTCAATCTTATCTTTAATGCTCCAAATTCTTCATCTTCCTCTACCATGCAGTTGTCTCTTACTTTTGCTTCGGGATCTTTCAGTATGGGTGTAAGATCAACTCCTTGAATATAAGGAGAATGAAGTCGACTACGAATTTTTGTTAAATTTAGGATTGTTTTTGCAAAATCAATGGAACTAGCCAAAGAATTTGAGATACTTCCAGGTTTAGTTATTCCTGGAACTCTCATAATTAAGGGAACATTCAACAAACCCTTAAAGGGGGAAGGTCCTTTATAAATCATGCCATGATCTCCCATTAAATCCCCATGATCACTAGTATAAATTACTATTGTGTTTTCTGCATATCCTAATTTTTCTAAGTTTGATAGAATTTCTCCAATTGCATGATCAAATAATGAAATTGAACCATAAGTTAAGCGAGTAAACTCCTTTATTTCATTTTCATCAGATTCTCGAAGCATAGCTCCACGAAAAAGCGGATTTTTTATTAATGGACCTAAAAATTTATGGTTATATATATTTTTAATATCAGAAAAGGTGGAAGGGAGACTAATTTCGTCGGTTTTGTACATGTCCTTATATTTACCCGGAGGACAGACGGGATGATGAGGATCTGGAAAGGAACAACAGAGAAAGAATGGTTTGTCCCCAAATTCTCCTTTTGAATGTTTTTCTAAAAATTTTGTTGTTCTTTCTTGGCAATAAGTAGTAGGATAATGTTCGACAGCCATATCACTTTCATAGTATACTTGATCAAAGAATTTTAATGTTAGTCTTTTACGCATCCATTCTGTTGCTCCTGGACGCAATTCTTCTAACCATTCTAAATAATTTCCACCACATAAATCACCGTGACCTAAAGTTATTTCACATTCTTCAAATCCATAATAAGGTTTAGGAAAACTTCCTTTGGCCTTTATTGCCTTTTCTTCATGCATCCATTCCGATATCATTTCAGCAGATTTTGTTCTTCGTTTATAGGGGGGGATGTAAAATTGTAGATGCATTTTACCTACATTATGAGTAATATATCCGCTCTTTCGCATAGCTTCAACAAATGTTTCCACGGTATCTGGTAAATTTATGCCATTGCTTCGGCAACCATGAACGTTAGGATAAACTCCCGTAAAAATCGACGATCTATTTGGCATACACATCGGATTAGCGCAAAATGCATTTGTAAATCTAATCCCTTCTTTAGCCAACTTATCTAGGTTAGGTGTTTTCACAACAGGATTCCCTGAACAGCTCATATGATCAGCTCGATGCTGATCTGTCATAATAAATAAGACATTCATATTTTTAGTTATTTTTATCCTCTCTCCTGTTTTTTATGGCATCATTCCAGTTGAACCAGATTTTCTCCTTATTCTATTCTTATAATCTTAAAGGTTTGGCAGCAACATTAGATTCAAGGCTCAAAAGAATTATTCAGTTAGAAACTTGCCAAATGCTTTTGCATTTTCAAGATCCTGTTTATCGGGATGACCTATAGTTTTTGCTAAGATAGCTTTTTGCCTTTTCTTTTCTTCAGGAGGCAGTTTTTCTAGCATACCGAGGATAGTCTCTTTTGGCATACCAAGATTTTCTCCTAAGCAGTCGAATTCTCCGATTATTTTCGACTGGTTTTCCTCAATGTTGGCCCTTATTCTTTTGAACGCTTTCTGGTAAGAAGTCGCACTCTGATGAGTGTTGAAAAACGCAAATTTTGGTGGATAATCGGTTACCTTTTTCATAAAATCAATCACTTTTTTGCTAAGTTTTCCACCGTATATCCCTGAACCTAATACGACAAGATCGTAATTCTTCAAGCTTGAAGGGTCGGCATCATCAATTTTTATAAGCTCTACATTTTCAGTTTCCAATCCTTCAACAATATTTTGAGCTACTTTTTCTGTATTTCCCGTGTTAGAGAAATAGCATACCAAAATTTTCATTATTTTAAACCTCTTTTCTTACACTCTTCATTTTTTTCTTATAATCTTTATAATAAAGGCGTTGTTTTTTAATGGGCATCGACTCAAATACTTCTTTTGCTTTATCTGTAGGATACACTTCAAGTTTGCCATCCTCATCTTGAACGACACACCCAGAATTAACCAATATTTTGTATCGTTGCGCTGTTTCCTTAGGATTGCCAGCACAGACATACTGACAATTCCCACAAGTGAGTTGAATAGAAGTCATTCCACTATAAGACGCTGGTTGATATCCGCTTGAACAATCTTTAATGGGAGGTCTTTTCCTTTGACTAGTCATTGCAAGAGATATAAGACGCGATACTTCTACATCGCTTTCGGGGTAATCATAACGTCCGGGAGACCAGGTAGAAAATTTTCCCGAGTGATGTAGTCCATTAGATCCGCCACATGTAAGAAAACAACGCATTTTATTCATCCTCTTAGAGTAAGAAAATGTTCTATCACCAATAGTTACACCAATTTCTTCCGTTGGTGAGAACATTTGATAAGCACAGACTTTTGTACAGATTTTACACTCATCACAAAATGACTCTGATTCGGGAATAGGATCCGTTGGTTTAAGGTTCGCATCAGTAACGATACCTCCTAAAATAATTGCAGTTCCATGCTCCTTTGTACCAACATTTCCTGACCAACCAAACGAAGCCACTCCGGTTCGAACGGCTAGATATCTTAACGAAAGCTCGGGTGGTAATGTCACTTGCCATCCCGGAATATCTGTTCTATATTGATTATTAGGAAAAACTGACATTGCTTTGTAACCTTGTTCGATTAACCAATGCTTCACGCGTTGAGATGCATTCCATATAATTCCATGGATACCAAAATTCTCCTCTTCATGTATTCCACGAATGTTCGGATCTTCTTTTCCTAAATATTTTAAAATCATCTCTTTTTTAAAGGGTACGTAAAAACCGATTGCTGATTGTGCTTCGGGAAGTAAATATGTTATGTCCGCTCCTGTAGGACCTCCAGCCATCGTCTCGAGTGTAGCAAATCCCACTTTTACTGCTCCATCCTCGAGCAACATACCTTTAATATCTTGTTCTAAAGTCATAATTATCAACCAATATTAGTTTTACTAATTTTTAATATAAACTAATTAATTTTGTGTTAACTCCTTAAATAAAGGATATGTCCCTTATATACTTTAGAATGGTGATTAATTCTTTGCTGGTGATGCATAACAATAAGCACAATTATGCCGACACCGAAATATACCCGAATATCCTCCAATATCTTTCGATTTAAAACAACCACACCCCTTTCTTTGCCCCGTATCTTTAATTTTTTGAATTTTCTCTCCTATTAATCGCTCGATTTTAATGGCGTCTATACAATGAGCTTGCATTATTCCCTTATTATCAATCAAATCTGGTTGACAGCAAGCTTCCATTTGCATGTTGTATTTATCGCAAATTTCTAATAGAGATTTGAGAATCTCCTTTTTCTTGGTTATTGGTGGATCAACGGGGATATAACCTCTCTTTTGCAAGCGATTATTCACTTTTGAGTAAATCGTCGCAAAGGAAAATGTCAATTCTTTCAATCCAAGGGAAGAGATCTTTTCTATAATATATTCGAATTTATCTAAATTACTTCTTATTCTTTTTTCATCCTTTCCTTTGTATAAAATGATTGGGTCAAATCGATAACTTACAGCGCTTGTTCCAAACTCATTGATCAACCAATCTAGCTGAGAAAATCTTTCTTCTAAGGAAATTATAAGATTCTGCTCTAGTTCAGAAGGCGAGTTAATCGTGAATTGAAAGTAATGTCCTTTGTAAGATTTAAATACATGTGGATGTTTTTCGTACAGCGTTATCCAATCAGCAAAATTCTTGCTCCACCACACCCAACATTTTACATCTTCTGGTAATAATGATACTCTGGATACTTGCTTTCGATTGAACGGATTAATTACATCCACATGGCCGGTGTGAATTTTTTCCATCACCCAATCCATCAAGAACGCGGGTATATCTGTTCTACGAGAACACGATATTATTGGGGAATGTATAATTTTATTGAAATTGTTTGATTTACTATCCATTCTTCACTTAAACTTCTTTATTAGATTAAAACTCCAATAAGATAAGACAATACTCCTACTTGCATTATCACAAAGATAAGTTTTCGTAACTTTAAGGTATTTTCTTTTGTTTGATTTTTTAATAATGAAATTGATAAGAAAATGTAAGAAATTACTGGTATTAGAATAAGTATAAGAAATAACGGATCAAAATATAGGCGGGAATCAATTAAAATAAAAAAGGGTAATGGGTCCATAACAATTATTATGAGATAAAGAACAACTGAAACCTTTGCTGCTGTTTTTAATCCAAATTTATTAGGTAAGGTATTAATACCTAATTCTTTATCACCTTCAACATCAGCTATATCAAACATTATTTCTGAACCTAAACCAACAATAAAACCCATGAGAGCAAAGTAAATGATTATCGGTTCTAAAATAGCATCTGTAACAAGAGAACCAAATATAATTGTTCCTGTATAAGAATAAGCAATTAAAAGATTCTTAACTAATATCTTTTTTTTTAATCCTAAGCTGTAAATATAAAAAGATGGAATACTAATTAACGCAAGGAATGCTGCTACATTATTTAGAAATAGAACCAGCATAAGATCGATTATCAATAGTATTATCGCAGTTATCAAAGCTGTTTTTCTACTAATCAAACCTAATACTATAGGTCTATCGCTTCTGTTATTCTTAACATCAATATCGTAATCGATGTAATCGTTAATTGCGAAGGCTCCTGCCTCAGATATGAAGATGATTAAAAAACCTACAAAATATTCCAATTGAAATCCTATTAAATCTCCCGCAAGTACTCCGGAAACAAAAAATCCAATTGTTCCAAATAAGCATAATTCTATTCTAATTAATTTTAAAAATCCAGTAATTCTTTTTCTTAGCATCTATATTTATTCTCCTGATAGATATAACATCATTGCTGAAATAAATAAATACTTCTTATCTTCTACGGATAAAAAATTATCGTTATCCGTATTCCCCATATCGCTAATCGAAGATTTAAACTTTCTTATAAATAATTCATCAAAAATCATTAAGTGAGGATTCGCAAATGCTTCGCCCTGATTGACTCTTTCTCTAAGATATCGTCTGAATGTAGGGTCTAACCAAATTTTAAACGGGCCTGGGCTGTGTTCAGCCTTGTGCTTTATTTTGAATTTGGAATTAAGATTAAGAATAACATTATAGACAGTTTCACACACAATTTTCATGTTCTCTTGATTATCCTTATAAAAATACTCGACAGGAACGGGAAGGCGCATATGTAATAGCAATCCTTGACCTTTCCTAAAATTAATATGACCATATCCAAAAATAACTTCACGAAAACCTTTCTTAATAAATATCTCATTTATCAACTCAATAATTTCGGGTAAGTTTTTTGGTTCGCTTAATATATCTTCAAACCCGGGAAATGCGATAAAATCTGATATTCTACCTTCTGAATGGATTAATAAAGCAAAAGTTGACCGTTCTTGAAGATATTCTTGGAATTCTTCTTCGCTTAGTATATTCCAATTACAACGAGCTTGTTTTTTCATAGAGTCAATAAATTTGTCAACTAAATCTGCAGAACCTTTAATTAGAACTGCCCACTTGACGTGTTTATCCTCTTTATTTTTTTCTCCAAGTTCATTAAATTTTCCAGGAAGTTTTTGGTCAGATATTACAAATTCACTAACCAAGGGAAAAATTTTTGAATCTAAGACAGATTGTAACCCATTAAAAGCAAGTCTTATATTATAACCATACAAAATGACTTGTTTTAGATTAGTCTCTGGACGATATAATTTGAATGTTGCGCTCAAAATCACGCCAAAATAACCATTTCCACCAATAATATTCGAGAAGAGGGGATCAATTCTGTTGATTTCAGCCATCTCTCCGTCTGGTTTCATGATCCGAATTGTTTCCACCCAATTTTCGACAGAGCCAAGTTTTCCGGAAGTAATTCCACTTGCATTTGAAGCGATAAGACCTCCCACTCTTACGGGTAACTTATAAGCACTTGCGGGTTGGACGGGAAAGATTAATTTATTATCGCTTCTTAGTATTGTGTATTTAATCAGATCTGATATTAAAACATTTTGATTGACTCGAACGGTAGAATTTTTAAAATCGAATAGCATTGGTTCTGTATAGGAGCGAAAATCGATCATATCAATAATTATACCATAATTACTATATCCCCCGGAAAGCCCTGTTTTTCCTCCGGCAAATGTAATTGGAATATTAAATTTCTGTGAATTCTTTAATATAACTCTTAACTGGCTTTCTTCCTTTGGTCTAAATAAAATATAAGGCCTAATATGTAGATGCGACGTATCTCTTATAACGCTCGCTTGAATTAGATCTTCTACAAGCATCACAGACCCGGATTGGAAGGATTGGTAATTAAATTTACTTCCTGATATTTTCGAGGTTTTGATATATGTTAGCTTGAAAAAACCTTCCCTTTCCATATTATTTATAAACTTAACCCATGGTAAACGATTTTGAAGGTCTTTAATTAGAGAAATTTGCTTCATAGTAAGTTGTGCCTTTAAATAATTCTTTCAATCTTAAAAATTAATTCATTTAGAATTGAAGAAATCATCAAGATTGAATTAATTATTATAATTAAAAATATTACTAATTTAATTATTTAAATCTTGTAACATTTAAGATTAATATGATTCCCTCGATTGAAATGACCGCCGAAAACAAAGTTAAGATGATTGATCAAACTCTACTACCGCATAAACTTGAGTTTTTAGAGTTTAACGACTTTAGAGCTGTCGCAAAATCTATAAAAGTCATGAATATTAGAGGTGCTCCGGCAATAGGAGTAGCTGCTGCAATGGGTATGGCGTTAGCCACGATTGAATATAAAGAATTAACAAAAGATAATTTCCTTATTAAAATGGAGGAAGCTGCTGATGTGATACGCGGTACACGACCTACAGCTTCTAACCTTTTTTGGGCAGTAAATAGAATCTGGAAGATAATTAAAGATTTCCCCGATAATCCATCGAATATCTCTGATCTTGTCATTGAAGAGGCAAAATTAATGGCACAAGAGGATATCAGTGTTAATAAAAACATCGGAAAAAATGGCGCTTCCCTATTAAAAGATGGAGATGTTGTTTTAACTCATTGTAACGCGGGTTCTTTAGCTACTGTTCAATATGGTACTGCGTTGGCACCCATCCGAACAGCAATTGAAGAGGGTAAAAATATTAGCGTTATTGCTGACGAAACCAGACCAAGGTTACAAGGAGCAAGGTTAACCGCTTACGAACTTCAATACGATAATATTCCTGTAAAAGTGATTTCAGACACATCGTCAGGATTGTTGATGATGCTTGGAAAAGTGGATAAAGTAATTGTAGGGACCGATAGAGTTACATCAGATGCGGTGTTTAATAAGATTGGCACATATCTAGTAGCGTTAGCTGCAATGGATAATAATATTCCTTTTTATGTTGCTGCTCCAACTTCTACCCTCTCGCTTCACGAAACAATTAAAGATGTTACAATTGAACAAAGAGACAGTAACGAAGTATGTAATGTATTAGGAAAAGTGCAAATCGTTCCTGAAGGAGTTGAGTGTTTAAATTATGCGTTTGATATAACGCCCTTTAAACTAGTGACAGGTGTAATTACAGAAGATGGTGTTTTCTCACCAGAAGAATTATTAAAAAAGTACAAGGTCTAGAAAAATAAGATTGAAATTTGTAATTTAACTAGGAATGATATAGAAATGAAGTTTAATGAAAATCAAAAGGATACCCTTTATAAAATTATAATTTTTGGTGAAATCCAACTCTTATGTTATATTCTCTATTTGATTACATCTGCGATTTCAGGTGATTTTAACTGGACGATTGAAAGGTTAGCATCATCCTCAGTTGGTACTTTCATTTCAGTTCTCAGACTCGTTCTTCTTATTAATGGAGTAATCTTGTTTGTGTATATAGTAATTTTTCTAATTTTTTTACTAAAAAACTAATCAAAAGCAATTAGATCTCTTAATTCCTCTAAGTTTTTTACTTTTGAAATTTGTGTTCTTAAACTAATTGCGTCTTGAATATTTTTTGTAAGCCATATAGCATTTCTTCTCAATTCCATAAGCTTAAATTTCTCATGGGAAAATGGCATATCGATTGTGTCATCTAAAAACTCATCAACGCATTCTTCGTACAACTTGAGATATTTCCTCACTTTGGAGAAACTGTTATCCTGGCTAGGTTCTATTCCCTTTAAAAAATATTGATTAATTTGTTGAAAGATTTCTGGATTTCCCATTGACGCTCTCCCAATCATAAGGGCATCAACATTAGTAAATTCTAAGAATTTTTTGGCGGTTAACCCTCCATAGATATTTCCATTTCCAACCACGGGAATCTTGACTAATGATTTTATTTTCTTTATAGTATTTAGGTCAAGAGTTGAGTCATAATATCGATCTTTTACTGTTCTTCCATGAATTGTTAGGAAATCAATACCTGAACGATTCACAATATCAGTCATTGTTTCGATATTATTTGTATTATTAAAGCCGGTTCTTATCTTAAGCGAAACAGGTCGTGAAGAATATTTGACCGAAGCTTTAAGCAAAGTTTCCAATACATCGAGATTCTTGAGGAGATACCCCCCCTCTTTAGCTTTTATCGCTCTTCTGGAGGGACAACCCGCATTGATATCCAAAACATCGAATTGATAGCTTTCCAGAAAGTCGATGGAACTTTTTAAAGCGTCTAAATCTGAGCCAATTAATTGTACGCTTATAGGTCTTTCTTCCTCGATTTTATGCAAATATCTCAAAACACTTTTGGAATGTGTTTCAATCCTTTTAGTATAAAGCATTGGAACGCACACTAACCCAATATTGCCAAATTTCCTACAAAAACGCCTAAATGGCGCCGTAGATACTTGCAACATAGGAGCTAAAATTAAATTATTTTCTAAAAAGAGCGTTCCTAATTTCATTTTATTTGTAAAGCATTATTTTTTTATTTTTTTTATCATTTATCTTATTTAGACTTTAAATTTCAAAAGATTTTTAGTTTACTAAATGAGAGCAATAGTTTATAATGTCAGAAAATATCAAAAATTATGAATTCCGATCAAATCCAAGGGAAATTACATATTTAGATGATGAACCTTTAAAATTGGACAAAAATTTTAGTTTTTTTCACAATAAAAATAAATTCAGGAAAGAACTAACTCGATTACAGTTCATTTTCAAAGATTATACCGAAATCTCGCTTCCTGCTTCTGGAATAAGGGATTCATATTTAAGAGAAGAATACTCAGAAAAATTTTTTATAGTCATCTTTACAACAAACCAAGTTATTAAAGATGCAAATCAAATGATAGATCCGTATAAGGACACTATTATCAAACCAGGGTGCTTTTATCTTGAAGCTACACCTAATTACATACTTTTACTAGCTAAAAACACCGAAGGTTTGGCATCTGGAATAGCTACTTTAGAGGATATATTTACTCAAACATTTGAAATCTATTTCAAACAAAATAATCGGGATGATTATATCAAAATTAAGCCTTTTAAGCTCTTTAATTGTAATGAATAACTAAATTTCTTTATTTTTTCTTAAAATTAGTAAAAAAAAGATTAATTAATAAAGTTCCAAGGTTTTTGTTTTTTAAGCTTATACGCTTTTGTTGCATATTCTTTCATCATTCTGTTAGTGTTAAAAAAAGCTGCTAAAGAGATCGCGTTTTTACTTTTAAACAACCACTCATCGTGATTTAAATAAGTTGGTATAATTTCATTTTCTAATGTATCATATATTAAATCGGAATCAACATCCCAACTATTTGAGACTCCCACATCATCAGGATTTGAATCGTTAGGACCAATTGCCCATCCTGCCATTTTATTCATGCGATATCCTTCCAACCACCACCCATCTTGAACGCTAAAATTTAGAACTCCATTTAGAGCTGCCTTCATTCCACTGGTGCCACTAGCTTCGCGATATCTTTCTGGTGTATTGAGCCAAACATCGCAACCAGATACCATCATATGAGACAAATCCATGTTATAATTTTCCATCATAACAACTTTAACACCGTAATTATCGTAAAGATATTCGCCTTTTTCATAGATTTCTTTAATTACATCCTTTCCCATTTTATCTTTGGGATGTGCTTTTCCCGCGAATATGAATTGAATTCTACCTTTGGATATTTTACCTAGTCTATCTACATCCTTAAATATTAATGAAGCTCTTTTATAAGTTGCAAAGCGCCTTGCAAACCCGATTGTAATTAATTCTTCGTCTAAAAGGTTCCAACTATGACCTTTTTGATAACTAATTAGATTGAATTTGTTTTCAATGTGTGCATCAAAAATATCTAAGTCATCTAACTCTATCGCGTTTTGCAGAATTGAAGGATGCGCTTTCCAATTGGGCCATTTTTTATCAAATATTTGGCGAAATGGTTCGCTAACCCAAAACCCTAAATGAATACCGTTCGTAATAGAATCAACTTCATATTGAGGGAACATTTTTCTTGAGATTTCACCATGCTTTTTCGCGACTCCATTTCTATATCTAGAAAGTTCCATCCCTAAAAAGGTCATATTGAACTGACCATTATCTTCAGCAATTTTGCGAATTTCGGAGGGCATTCTATCTTTAAATACTTTATCAACTAAGTCTTGGTTAAATCGATCGTGCCCTGCCGGAACAGGTGTATGTGTTGTAAATACAAATTTCTCTTTAACTTTTGCGAGATCACCTCCCAACATGTTATAAAGTTCTACAATTGAAAAAGAGCCGTGTCCTTCGTTGAGATGGTAAGTTTTTATATTATTATACCCTAAACGCTTTAAAAGTTTTACGCCACCTATCCCGAGTATCATTTCTTGAACGATTCGGTTCCATCGTGAAGTGGAATCGTAAAGAGAACCAGTCATTTTTTTCATCCATTCTTCATTACCCTCAATATCCGTAGTTAATAAATATATTGGGAGAATATGACCTGATTGACCAATGACTCGATATAACCAAGCAGAAACTAAAACTTCTTTATTTTCGATTTTTATCTTTATGGGTTCTGCAACTTTTTCGAACTCGTAGAAAAAGTTCCACTCGATTTCTTTTTCTTTTTGCTCTCCATGTTCATTGAAGAATTGATAAAAATAACCGGAACTATAACACAAACATATTCCTACCATAGGAAGTTCTAAATCTGCCGCAGATCTTACGGTATCCCCCGATAATACTCCTAATCCGCCGCTATATGTCGGAATACTTGAATCCACGGCAATTTCCATGGATATATAAGCAACCTGGGTGTTATCTTTCAAATCTTTGTTAATCTCCATTATACAACACTTAATTTATAAGTTTTTAATCTGGCTTAAGAATGAAATAATTTAATACTGTATATATTAATTCTAAAACACTTTCTTTAAATTTTTATGTTAAAATGAATGATAAAAAACCTTTCTGTTAATCGTTAATTATTATTTAAATAAACCTAGTCATCATCAAGTTTTAGATTAGATTTTTCTAGTTTGACTTTCTTTGAAACTCCGTATGTATCCAATTTTTCGATATCTAATTGATCCAATTTCGTGATAAGTTCCTTACTTTCAAAATTAGGTAATGTATTTATAAGATTTGGTGTTGGTAATGGATTAATTAGATGTGGTTGCAATAATTTATTGCTTTTAGTTAAATAATCTTCAGTCTGATTTCTATTAGAAAGGTACTTTTTAAAAAAAGGGCTTTCTGGTCTTAAATTTTCTATATTTGCCGTGTTATTAAGGACTGGGGTTCGAGGGACCGTTGCTTTTGTCATTCGGCAGATGGGGCAATTGCTATTATCAAGACCGTGTATACAGGGCAAATCTTATCACTTTAATATAAATTCAATTCTGAATTGGTTAAATTAATTTTATCTTATATTTCTTTTTATTATTAAATATGAATAATTTTTTAGGGGATTAAAATGAACGATTATTTTCTTAAAGAAATTAAATCTCAACCTCAAGCGTTAAGAGATACGTTTAACTATATCGTTGGAGAAGGGAAACCTCAGTTTTTAAAATTAAGAGACTTTATCAAAAAGGGAGGAATTACTAAACTTATTTTTACTGGGATGGGCTCAAGTTTCATCAGTTCATATCTGCCATATTACATCCTAAACCAGTATGGGATAGCTGTCGAGATGCGAGAAGCTGGAGAATTCCTTTTCAACACTTTCCCAAAGGTAAAACAAAACTGCTTTAAAGATACAGGAATTATAATTATTTCACAATCAGGGGAATCCGGAGAAGTAAGAGAGTTGTTGAGGGATATTAATTCGATCCCTATTGAAAATAAACCACTAACAATTGGAATGACAAATAATGCTGATAGTTATCTAGCTTACATGACAGAGTTACAAATCTATATGAATTTTGACAAAGAAGTTTCTGTTACTTCAATAAGCTACGTATGTACTTTGCTTTTGCTCTACACAATGGCGAAAACTATTATTGGCGAATTTTTTACTGATGAAACCGAAAATCAAAGAGTAGAAGATTTATTGACTGAAATTGAAAGTCTTCTAAAAGATCAAAAACAAATCAATAAACTATGGAAAGATATTTTGACACCCTTCGGAGATGAAATAGAGTTTCTCGAAATCCTATCGAGAGGATCTTCTTTAACAACCGCTCATCAAGCAGCATTAAATTTTAAAGAAATCGTCAAATCATACTCGGAAGCAAGCTCGATATCCACTTTTAGACATGGAGGTATAGAAAGCTTAAAAGATACGACAAATCTTATAATTCTGTCATCCGATAAAGAAAATCTTAATTTAAATGTTCCATTTATAGATAATATAGTAAACAAATGGACTTTTGGAAAAATATTGCATATAACAAATCAAGATTTTGACAAAGAGTTAAAGAAATTGCACGATAATCCCAAGATAATCACTTACAAACACAAAATAAAAGATCCATATTTAGCTTCAATTATGGAAATCATTATTCTTCAATTAGTATTCTATAAGATGGCAGAGAAAAAAGGAATTGAACCAGGAGCATTTCAATATTCACAGAAAATAACAAATGATCTATAACAATATTAAGATTTTAACCAGAACTCATAAGATATGTTAAATTAATCTATTTACTTGTTGAGAGCCATGGAGTCAACTGCCACACCACAAACTTATACAAGCTATATATTTTTTTGGTCAGGTCAATTATTTTCGTTGTTGGGGTCATCTATAGTTCAGATCGTACTAAATTATTGGATTTTTTTTGAAACTGGAAGCTTGACAATAGTATCACTAGCCTTTTTTTTCTCTTTTCTGCCACAGTTTATTCTTGGACCTTTTGTTGGTGTATTTGCTGATAGATGGAATAGAAAGGTTTTAATAGGGCTTTCTGATTTTTGTCAAGCTCTTACTACCTTAAGTTTAATTTTTTTATTTTTCTTTAATATTCGACAAGTATGGTTAATAATTTTTATTAATAGTATTAGAGGGGTTTTTCAAGCATTTCACTGGCCTGTTGTAAATGCTATAATACCGTTAATGATACCAAAGAAAAATTTAAGCAGAATGAATGGTATTAACTATTTTTTTACGGGTTTAGTTAATACTATGGGCCCAATTATTGCTGGCATTTTGTTACTAATCTTTCCAATTGATCAAATATTATGGGTTGACGTGCTTACTTTTTTGATTGCTATAATCCCTCTATTATTAATAAAAATACCCCCTGTACTAAGGAAAGTTCTTCCTGAGCATAAAAGATCATATTTTAGAGAATTTAAAGTAGGGTTTAAAGCTATAAAAATTGTTCCGGGGCTTCTAATCTTACTCTTTGTAGCAACCGTTTTAAATTTTTTAGGAAACCCTTTTAACACATTAATGATACCTTATGTAAGTGGGACTCATTCTGGGACGGTGACAAATCTATCTATTGTTCTAGCATCAATTCAAGCTGGGATGTTTGTTGGAGCAATAGTTGTAGTAATTAAAAAAGTTTGGAATAAAAAACCGTTAATTATCTTTACTGGAATATTAATAGGTGAGGCCGGACATTTAATATTAGCCCTAGCCCCTCCGCAAAATTTTATTATGATTAGTATTGGTGGATTTATGTTTGCGTTTATTGTTCCTTTTGTTAACACCATGTTTTTAACAATTCTACAAACCGTCATACCTCCAGATAAACAAGGACGAGTTATGTCTAATGTGATTACTATAGTTACTTTAGTTTCTCCAGTAGCAATGCTAATATCAGGACCTTTAGCAGAGCTGATTGGTATTACGACCCTTTTTATTTTTAGTGCTGGGTTAAATTTTATTTTTATAATATTCGTTTGGATTTTTTCAAATGTTAGAAATAACGATTACGATAAAGTTTATGAATTGGACGAAAGTAATATTTATTAAAATAGTTTTTAATTATTGTATAGAATCTCATTAAAACATAAGAGAATATTAAAATGACAAAAGCAATAATACTATCGGGTGGCTGGGGTACAAGGCTAAGACCCCTAACGTGTACAATACCCAAAACATTAATCCCCATTGTTAATAAACCCGTTATAGAACGACAGATACTATTATTAAAAGCGGCAGGAGTAAAAGAAATTGTTTTAGCCGTAAGCGTTATGGACGATGTGATTAAAAATTATTTCAAAGAGGGTGAGAAATTAGGAATAAAAATCTATTATACGGGCGAAAAATACCCAAAAGGCACTGCTGGAGCTATGAAATTAGCAGAAGATTACTTAAAAGACGATAATTTTTTCATGCTGAACGGTGATGTGATTTTAAATTACGATATGGGAGAAATGCTTAAGTTTCACATAAAAAATAAAGGTATTGGCACAATTGCAGGGAAAACAGTAGACGATCCTTCAAGATATGGTGTTTTGATCGTAAATAATAAAACACACCAATTATTAAAATTTCTTGAAAAGGACGATTATTCGCCCCCAAATGGCAAAATAGTTCCTATGCCTATTAATGCTGGAGTATATATATTAGAACCCGAAATATTTTCATACGTAGAACCAAATAAAAAAGTATCGATTGAAAGAGAAGTGTTTCCTAGAGTGGCAGATGAAAAAAAGCTTTTTTATTATCCTATTACTGGCATATGGAATGATGTGGGTAAACCTTATGATTTACTACAAGGAAATATTCTCTTAATGAATGATTTAATAAATAAACTGGATGGGAAAGTAAAAAATTTAATAGATTATTCTGCTAATATCCACCCAAGCTCAGAAATTCATCCACCATGCACTATTGGTGCAAATGTGGTAATTCATAGTGATTGTAAAATCGGTCCGAATGTAGTGATTGGCGATAATGTATTAATTGAAAACAATACAGAACTCTCAAATTGTTTAATCTATAACGAAGTATACATCTCAAATCATGTCAAAATCGAGAAGGCAATTATTGCTGATAATTGTAATATTCAAGAAGATGTGATATTAAAGGGTAATAACGAAAACTTAGTAATCCTAGCCTCATATGTAGACATCCAAAAAAACCTCGAATTAATCGCCCCCAAAACAATTTCTTTGACTGTTTGTCATCATGAAGTAGTAAAAGAAAGTATGAAATAAAAATGAGCGATCAACTAACACCTGATAAAATTTATTCCAAAGTAATTAATAAAGAATTGGAAAAGAACGACGCCTTAAAGCTATTTGAATCAATAATAAATAACAGCGATAGTGAGGATATCAGGTATATCGCGTTAGAATATGTCGGTAAATTAACATTTGATGACAAAAGAATCTTCAACATTATTGAAAGTTGTTTAATTTCTGACGAATCACCACTCGTTAGGTTTGAAGCTGCTAAAATTTTACTCCAGACATTCCCAAACCGGGAAAATATGCCTTTACTATGGGCAATTCAAAATGAAGAGTCAATATATTTCCTTAAAAATTTAATAGATTTATTGGAAACTTACGACACCTCTCGATTTAAAGAAATACGAGAGAAGATTCTAAAGAAAATAGAACAACATTATAATTTAAACTCGGACGATTCAAAGTTTGTTCTTGATATCGATTATTTGGATTACATGAAGTTTAAAACCGAACTCTATAACTTTTTAGATAAATTTGAATTATCAGACGATGCCAAACAAGCTTTAATTAAACAAAATTCTGAAATTGGAAATAAGGGCTTGGGTAGGGTTAAGAAAGCTGAGGGAGGTTTTATAATAAGTTTAATTCTCACGGATATTAATGAAATTCCTTCCTCAATATGTAACTTAAGAAATTTACAGGAATTGGAAATCTCCAATTGCAAAATAACAAAATATCCTGAAAAATGTCCAAAACTCTTGTCGCTAAAACGGATTAAATTCAAAAATAATACAATAGATAAAGTTCCTAGTTGGATTCGATACAAAAATTAAAAAACCTAAAACTTCTTTATTTACAGAATAATCCGAGAGAAAACTCATAAAATCATATGGAGCATGTATAATGGAAGATTTGAAGGAAAAAGGTTTAAAAACATATAACGCAATTTTTCAAGGAGAAAAATCTGTCGAAATTGACGAGATTCAATACCCTATAAAGAAATTTTCAAGCGGAATTAAATATGTTGATTTATTTGGTTATCGCTTTATTGAACAAAATTACAGAAAAAAATCAGAATGGGGGAAAAAAGCTCGAGAGGGCCATAAAATTATGTGGATAATTAAAGGAAGGAGATACATCTCCCAAATAATGGATGGAGAATATACCGAATTAAAGAAAAAAGCCGGTTAAAACTATTTCATTTTTGAAAAAATACTCCTAACCTACATATAAACTCATAAAATTTCAAAACAATTCATTTAATTGTTTGTAGAATCTTAAATTCTTCCGAATTGCATCCAATATAATTCGTTCGACTTAAATTCAGAAAAAAGAAAAGAACAGATTAAGATCTGAAGATATAAACCTATTTAAAAATGGGATCGTCCTCCCATTTAATGATTCAAAGTGTTACAGATTCACAGTATTTAGTATTACTCAGAATTCTGAACCCACAAAGACTGGACTCCAGATTATTTTTAATTTTAAATTACTATTTTGTAATTGTAAGAAAATAAAAATAAATTAAAGTGGAGAATTGAAAAATAATGAATGAAGTAGTAGAAAATGACATTGAATATTATGAGTTCTTGAGTATCATTCACGAAATATCGAAAAAATCGCAATCTATACAGAAAGATTTAATAAAAAAAGTCTATCAGAACTATGATTTGAGGCTGTATAGAATAAAATTAGAGAAAGAGATAGCAGAACTCGATAAATTAATTATTAAGTAGAATACATACTTAACATTAAAATCCTTTTTTTTTAATTTAATTGCATTCAAATAAAAAACGATTGGAGCTAGTAACCAGATTAAATACCCTTAAATTTATCGGAAATTAATTCTAAATAAGATTTTCTAATTGATTCTTGCTTTTTAATCCCGAATTTGTTTAAAAATTCAAATAAGATATTTTTACTCTTCTCCACATTATCTAATGATTCCGTTATTAATTCTACTTCTACGAAGTGTTGTTCTAAAATAGGAATGTAATCGATTAAAGCTTCTATTTTTGTATTGTTAAACATAAAATCATATAGTTCTCTTTCTTTAACGACATTGAAAACTTCTCGAAATCCCAATAGTTTGAGAAGAGTTTTCATGTCTTCAATTTCATTTATTTTTACTTCGATCTCTTCTCTTGTTTTGGTTGTTTTATCAATTTTTTTGCCTTTATAGGTTATAAAATAATTAATTTTTTGATCTTTCGCTTTATCGTCCTTATTAAATTCAACAGACTTTCGTAACCTTAATGCTTCATCAGTCTGTTTAAAATCCCTTAAACCCTTAGGCATGTTAAAGTAAATATCTTCATGATGTAATGAAAGTTTATAAATTCCATTATTATCTTTAAACTTTTTCTGTATGAGGTTTGGATCAGAGATTTTAACTTTAATCTCAACTTCAATCATAATACTACTCTTTTTTCTATTGATAACAAATATATTAAATTAATTTTTATTAAGTAATAATAGTTTCACATAGAGTTGATTTTTTATATCTCTGAATTTTAAATCTATTCGCAAACTCGCAGAAAAATATGGATATCTACCTTATATGATTGAAAGGTATTTTCAATTCTTAGGGGAGGATCAAACAAAACAGTTATTAGATGCAAATGAAAAGCCATTAACACCTTCTATTAGAGCTAACACACTTAAAATAGAGATAGAAACTTTAAAAAATAGGCTGGAAAACAAAGGATTTAAGCTTGAACCAATTGATTGGATGCCTTACGGATTTAAAGTTAGAAGCGCTCCTTTCAATTTGGGATCAACTCACGAATTTCTTCAAGGACTTTATTATTTGCAGAGTGTTGCTCCAATGTTACCTGCTTTTATTCTAGACCCAAATCCAAGTGATATTGTAATTGACATGTGCGCAGCTCCAGGTGGAAAAGCAACACACTTGGCACAAATCATGAATAACGAGGGAAATCTAATCTTAATAGAAAGAAATAGAAATAGGATACCCGCTTTAGATTATAATCTTCGAAGAATGGGTGTTTCCAATTCGATTGTTATTAATGATGATGCTGTAAATTTGTCAAAAATGAATTTGAAGGCAGACAAGATTTTACTAGATGCACCATGCACGGGAGAGGGATTAATTAGGCAAGATTCTAGTAGAAAAAGGAGTAAAACTATGAAAGATATCAATAAATTGAGCACTATTCAAAAAAAATTACTAAAAACTGGTTTAAACGCCTTAAATCCCGGAGGACAACTATTATACAGTACCTGTTCGATTGCGCCAGAAGAAAACGAATTAGTTATCGATGATGTGTTAAAAGATAATTCAGACTTCGCCATTGTTAATATACCAAGTAATTACGGCGTAGAAGGCATAATAAAAGTTTACAATAAAACGCTTAGAGAAGATATAAAGTATTCTCAGAGATTGTATCCTCACTTACACAATACAATCGGGTTTTTTATTAGCTTAATTGAAAAAGTCAAGTAAAATTCATGACTAGATTGAATCCTGTGTACTTTATTGTCTTTTTCTTAAGTAATAACCCCTATCTACAAGATTTTGTGCTACTTTTTGATTTAACTTGAGATTCTGAAACGAACTAGAATCAATCATGGCCCTTGCTATAGCTATAATTTCGTTCCTCTGATTAAAAACTGCGAGAAGATTATTTTTTTTTAACTCGGGTGGTATTATAGTTATTACGCTCTTTAGAATATCGTTTCCATACAGAATTGATTTTTCTCCTTTTTCACTTATAGTAATTTTATTACTATTTGGAAGTATCTGGTGGTAATGCAAAAATTCAGCTCCTTCTAAGCTTAAGTGAAAAATTCCTTTCTTAATAAAACCAAAATAAATACCCGCTGTCTTTATATTCTCGTTTTTTAATCTTTCTTCTAAAATATTACTATTTTCGTGTGAAACTAAATAGATTAAAGGGAATTTGCTTTCCGCTTGCTCATCGTTAATAAAAATATATAACATATAACCTTTTTGCTTAAAATATGGTAAAACTTCGGGTGATAATTTTAGAAGAGAATTATTAATAATTGATTTTTCAATTTTATTAATTAATCTAAAAATATTCAAATCTCTCATTCTCAGTTAAAATAAAAAGAAATAAGTAGTTTTATAATTATTAATCAATAAAGTTATTAAAAAATAGTGTTATCGAAAAATGGGCATTCGGAAAATTGAAGATGAAATAGATTTAAGAGAAGCTATGAAGAAGAAGGCAGCGGAGCTAAAAATAAAAGATATGGAAGCAAAGGCGTCAACAGAGAACTTTACAAAAGAAAGACTTAGAGAATTGGCAAAAGAGCACGGTGTAATTTTAGCCCTAACTCCTGAATTAATGGAGGAAGTTAAAGATTTACAAAAAAAATTTAATATTCCCTCTTCCAAAATAATTACGGAACAAATTACTGAAAACGATGTGTTGAGAAAGTTTTCCAAAATCGACCATGTAAAGTTAGGTATGCTTGCTTATCAAAGAGTTTTGATGCAAAAAGAAGAAATTGGGGTCGGGTTATTACCAATTTCTAAAGTGTATGATCTAGTAAACACAGGTATTCTAAAAGGAATATTGGAGCTAAAAGATTTGCTCAAAGCTTTAAAAATTCTCAAGAAGAATCATGTATTAGATGATTTAAAAGAATTTGAATCTGGTATTGTTATGATTAGATTCTTTCCAGTTCAATACACGAACGATCAGGTCAAAGTTGTCGGAGTTGCTAAAGAAAAAGGTTTTATTTCTATTGAAGATGTATGCATTGCTTTAAACTGGTCTCAAGATCGAGCACTAGAGACTTTAAAGTCATTAGAAGACACAGGAGTGGCGAAATTAAGAGAATCTCTCTTAAAGGGAAAGCAATGGTACTTCCCTTCTTTATAAAAGATTTATTCTATTTTTATTTTAAAAGAAACTTGATCATCTTCTAATCTAATAATCTTCCCCCTCTTATCTTTCTCTAACATTTTAAAAATTTTAATTATATCTTCACTGGGAAGTTTACTAAACGCTTTATTAGATTCTCTGATTTCAAATATTAATATTGGTTCTAATGGTGAAATCTCCATTGCCCAATCGTAGATTTCTTCTGCCCAATTATCTAAACTCTTCCAATAAACTCTTAATTTTTCTTTACTTTTTGATAGCCATTCAGCTTGTTCTTTATTTAATAGTTCTTCAGCAATTTCCTCTAACGCCTGTTTGCGGTCTTCAAAATTAGAAAAAGGTTTTTCAGATTCAGTCTGCCGAAGATATAAAATATGAAGTATAGCATACCGTGCGTAATCGAAAAGAACTTTAGACCATTCTTTTTTCCAGGATTCATAGTCTTTCAAGTCAGTTTTTTTGTTTGGAATTGAATACATAAATATGTATCTTTTCTCTTCAAGCCACGGGTAATCGTTAAGTAACAATTCATAAGTTGATATTTCTTTAGTGACAGCTTCTCTCTCTTTTATTATTTCTAGCTCAATTTCTCGAAGTTCTTTTTCAATTTGAGAGGCGTTTTGCTCGTAGGCTTTCTGGTCGATTTCTCCTAGTTTTGATGTAAGGATATCTTCAATTTTATTTAACCTTTCTTCAATTTCTTCACTTGGAAGCTCTTCTTTTATCGCTTCCGAAGCTATGTTCTCTGCTTCAGCTTCAATTTCTTTTAATTCCTTTTGTTTCTTTAATTCTTTTAATCGAGCTAATTCTTTCCTTAATCCATCTAATTCTCTTTCAGGTTTTTCTTTTGCCGCCTTAACAGCTTCTTTCGGTTTTTCTTTTTGACGTTCCATAATCTACATCTTTAGACTTTTTAATATTCTCCGAATTCTTCAGCCCATTCTTCGTATTGGCGTAAGGAAGAACCTGTAGTCATAGGTTTTACTTTTTTTAGAGTTTTTGTAAAGTCTTTTAAATTAATATCCCTTACAACAACTTCTTGCTCGGAATTCTCTAGAAGACCTCCCATATCTAATTCACGGATTGGAAGCATTATTACTTCACGACATACGTTAGAGATGTCTCTTCCAGAATATCCTTCAGATCTAACTCCCAACTCAATGAAGTCTTCCTCGGTTAACGCCATATTAATACCTGCGGTGTGAATCTTGAATATTCCAACTCTGGCGGTTAAATCTGGAAGTGGAACATACACTTTTTTCTCAAATCTGCTAAGCATAGCCATATCAATATCCCATGGTCGATTAGTTGCTCCTAAAACTAATAAGGGTTTCTTTGAGCCTGATTTAACTCCTTGAATTTCGCTTAAGAGTTGAGTTTTTACTCTCCTTTCACCACCACCTTCGTGTCCTGAACCTCTTTTAGTAGCTACTGAATCGATCTCATCCATGAAAATTAAACTTGGCGCCTTTATTCGCGCAACTTTAAAAAGTGAACTGATTAACTTCTCACTTTCTCCTAACCATTTACTTAATAAATCAGCTGAGGAAACGCTAAAAAAAGTAGCTTGACATTCTGTTGCTGCTGCTCGGGCTAGTAATGTCTTTCCACATCCTGGGGGTCCAAATAATAGAATCCCTGACCATGGCTTTCTTGCCCCAGTAAATAAGTTAGGCTTCATAATTGGTAAAACTATAGCCTCTCTTAAAGCTTGCTTGCTTCCTTCCAAACCAGCAATATCAGTCCATTTCACATCAGGAGATTCTGTTAGTATAGTCCCTGATATTGAATCTATTATTTCTTGTTCTTCAGCGGAATATTGACCCTCATCTTCTTTTAATTCTCCTTCTTTTGGTTCAATTTGCCTACTAGAAGGTCTTCCTCTCTTAACCTTAGGACCACTTAAATGGGCTTTAAGCACGTTAGCACGGTATAAATATTGCTCGATTTGTTCATGGCATTTTTTAACCATTATCGGATTTTTATTATATTGTACGAATTGTATTAATATTTCTGCAGCTCTTTGATATTTATTTAGAGCTTTTCTATAATGCCCATTTTCGTCCAACTCAACGGCAGCTTGCGCTTCTTGAACGGCATATTGGTAAAGCTTACTATCAACACTACTCAACGGTGATAACCTTTTAAAAGTAATTATTTATCTTATCTATCTTAAAATATTATTAATATATATAGGTAAGCAAGTTCAATGTTTATTTTATTAATTAATTCTTTCACATATTTCAAATTTTCTTTTTAAAAAGGTATTGTAACTATTGGTCTACAACAAAGAATTATATAACCTTGAGTTTTCTTATATTATATAAAATAAATAATAATTGATGAATTAAGATGGGTTTTCTCAAAGATATGAGTAACTGGCTCTCAGGAGGCAAGAAAAAAGATAGTGTTCGTTCAGCAACAGTTAAGCTCAAAGTGTTTAATAAAAGATTAATGAGAAACACAAAAAAGATGGAGATGACTGCTAAACAAGCCAGAGATAAAGCTGTACGACTCAGAAAGGCTGGTGATATGGATGGATCGGAATTTCACGCACGGAATTATCTTCAAGTTAAAAAACAAGCCAGGGCAATTGACCACTTTAGGACAAACTTAGAAGGCATGGTGTTTAAACTAGAACAAGCTAATGCAGTTAAAGACATTTCTGTTATTATGCAAGGTATTGCCACTAGCTTAGGAATGTTAAAAAGTCAATTATCCGTACCTCAACTTACAGAATTGATGACAGAAATCGGCGTCGATATGGAAGATTTCGAAGTAACTCAAGAGATCACATCAGATGGAATAGATGATATGACTTTGGATACCGCAGTCACTGATAGCCAGGTAAAGGAGGTACTAGGTGAAATTGATGCAGAAATACAAGTTGAAGTAGGTGGAGCTTTACCATCTATAGATCCTGATGGAAAAGTAAAAGAATTGGAAGATGAGCTAAACAAACTAAAGTCGAGAGATTAGATTTCCTTTTTTTTTTAAGTTTCTCTTCCCCCCAATCAAGCAAAATTATTTAAGTTTAAACTCTATTTTATTAATATTCTTTACCTCAAGTTTAAAGAGTGTTATATATGAATCCAGAAGTAATCGCGATTGGTAGTTGTACGCTTGATTGCATGCTGCAAGTTAAAGATATCCTTAGGTTTGAATTATTGGATAAAGATATAATAAAAAAATACACAGCAATCGAATATAGCCACAAACTAAATGTAGATGGGGTATTATTTGTTCCAGGAGGCTCTGCTGGTAATATTGCATCAAATTGCTCAATGTTAGGCTTAAGTAGCGCATACATTGGCATTTTAGGAAACGATTTTTCAGCGACTATTTGTTTAGATGACATGAAAAAGAGAGGAGTCGATCTTTCAAATGTCATTCAAACTGATGATGATAGTACAGCGTTTTCAGTGATTTTAAAAACTGAATGGGGAAAAGACAGAAGTATTTTGGCGTACAAAGGTGCAAATAACTTATTGAAACCTGAGGATGTTAAAAGCGAAATTTTTCAAGGGATCAAAGCTTTTGCTTGGACATCCTTAACGACTGAAAGTGGATGTAAAGCAATTGAGAAAGCACTAACCCTTACATTAGAAAACAATGGAAAAGTGTTCGCAGCTCCAAGTATGTCTATCATTAAGAATAATCCACACTGGGCTAAAATCTTAATCTCGAACTCAGACGTTGTGTCCTTAAACAAAGATGAAGCCCAAGAATTTACTGAAGAAACAGATACCGTTCCAATGATTCATAAATTTTTAGATATGGGAGTAAAATTAATCTCAATTACTGATGGACCAAATGGATCCATAATCTCAGATGGTCAAACCATAGTAAATAGTTCTATTTACGAAGGACCAGTTGAAGACACTACCGGTGCTGGAGATGCTTTCCTTAGTGGTCTTTTAATTTCCCAACTGAACGGATTTACTTTAGAGAAATCTTCTAAGATGGCGACTGCGATGTCTTATTTGGAAAGTAAAGAGATTGGAGTTCGGGAGGGTTTACCTAGCAGTTTAACAGAATTAGAAGATTTTGTAAGCAATAATTCAATAAAGCAAATAGTTTCTAAAATTATTTAACAGAAATTATGAAAAGCAAGGTTAGATAACAAGATGTTAAAATCTAAGTATTCTAAGCCAATTTTGTATTTTATTTGCTACTGTATATTTATTTTAATTCTTTCTATCGTGCTTTCAATATCAATTCCTCATCTTAATTTAACTTATTTCATTCCAATACGAGATATAGGAATTGAAGTTGGATTGATTTTCATTCTGATCCTACCATTCTCGTCAATTTTAGGTTTACTTATTGGCGGATATCTCTTTGCCCCACTCTTTCTTTATGTTCATAAAAAAATTTTTGGAAAGAAAGTAGAATATGGAATTTATGAAAAGGATTTTAAAGAATTTAAGTTCCTTTCTGAAGGTATCTTCTCAGCATTGATGACAATCAACCTTTCATTACTATTAACGACGCCAGTGATTATATCATTATCAGTTGGATCAGATCCAAGTAGTTTTATCGATGATCTCAGTACTTTCCTTGCACTTTTAATGTTTACGATTGGCCTGGCTAGTATTCTTTTTTCGGCAACGTGGTTTCTTATGGATTCTGGTGTTTTATATTCTAACTTTAAAAAAGCGGGTGATACCCCAAAACCCGTTGAAATTAGATCAGTTGGAAGATGGTATGGACAATTTTTAAAAGGATACGCTGGAGTATCTGTGGTTCTTTCTTATCTTGAATTTATGGAATTATTTATCCCCCAACTTGCAAATGACCTTTCTATACCTCTGTTTGTTATGTTATTGATCGTTTTTATACCGTTTCCTTTGATAGTTGTACTTCCAATAGTTCCTGCTTTAATTATTTCAGATCGCCTAAAACAACATAGAATAAGATTCATAAGAGAAAAAGCAAGAAAAATGGGTATCACATCTAAAGCGGAAGTGAACTTTGAATTAAAAAGTTAAATTAGAAAACATATTTTTTCATTATTTGACTCAAATCATTAAATTTTAATTTCTTAAAGTATTTAAATATCCTATCAGCAAAAAAGGCGCTCTTAGTATAGAAATTTTCAATGTTCTTGAAGATTTGTAGAATGGCCAGTATGCCAGGTTGCCAACTTGGCGACCCGGGTTCGATCCCCGGAGGGCGCATATCTATCATTTTTTTTATAACTCAAATCTGGGAGTAAATCCAAGTATTAAAAACGCTCAAAAACCAACACGTTCTGGTAAGTTTTAGTACTTTAATTTCTACGACGCAATCTGCGTTTAAGTAAACCATACTTGAACCTCAATTGAGCTAGATCGTAAATATATCTACCAGGTTTTTTGCGTTCTAATCTTTCAAAAATCTTTATAGATTCCTCAAAAGCTTTTTTGGCATGATCAAAATCTCCCAGATACTCAGAATTAATCGCAAGGTTAATATAAGTTAACGTTAACTCTTCCAAATATTTATCTTGAAAATTTAAATAGAAGTTTAATGCTTTTTCATAATAGTCTCTGGCTTTGAGATAATTTCCTTTATCAGTATTGATAACTCCGAGACAATTGTGGCATAACGCTGTGGGATACTGAAAATACTCTAGATTTTTATTAGATATTTCTTGACAAATTTTCAATGCTTTTGAGAAATATGTTTCTGCTTTAATATTATCTTTCCTTTTTAAGAAAAAAGTTCCAGTATTTATTATAATATCTACTAGATTGGGTAAAAATAGAATTCTATTTTTTTCTACGAGTTGTTTATTTATCCTTAATGCTTTTAGAAAACAAAATTCTGTTTTCTTGTTATCTTCTATACCACCAAAATCAGCAATTAAAGTCCCGAGATGAGAAAATGTTTTTGCTAATAAAGGTGCGTATAGGAGGAAACTTCTTTTTGATAATTTATACCTAATTTCTAAAGCCTCCATATAAGCTTCCTTTGAATCGATAAACTTTTTCATTTCTGCATAAAGATCCCCTAAATTAGTCAATGTTAATGCTATTTCTGGTGAATAGATCTCTTGTTTCTTCTTTAATAATTCTCGTTTTATTGTTAATGAGGTTTTATATTCCACTTCTGCTTCCTTATGTTCTTTACCTTTACTATATGAATTTCCAAGATTATTATGATATTTAGCTAAGTAAGATAAATATTTTTCTTGATCTTCTTTTTCAATTTTTCCATGAACTTTGATGGCATTCAAGTAAAATTCTTTTGATTTTTTATAATCATCAAGATCATAGTACAGATTTCCTAAATCATTATAGACTTTTGCTAACGAAGGTAAGTGAACCTTTGGATTTTTTTTTACTAAATTTTTGCTCAATTTCAAAGTTTGGGTCAGTAAGTCTACGGCTACTTTGTAATTCATTAGTTTCCAATTTAGAACCCCCAAATTATGCTTTATTGAAGCAGACTTAGTGATATATTTATTTGTAATCCCCGCTTCCAGCTCCTTAATTATCTCTTCTGCTAATAAAAGACAATTTTTTGATTGATCAAACCTATTAAGTATGAAGTTAATTTCTCCTAATGAGATTAAAATGTTAGCTTTATTTTGACCATCACATTGGTTTTTTATATAATTACCTATTGTAATTAATCTTTCAAAATTATATTCATCAGGGGTCAGTAGATTTTTAAGTTCATTAAACTTAGCTATAACATCTTCATCTACACTAATCCTTGATTGATGATACAAGATTTCAACGAGATCATCATAATTCTTACCATATTTTTGTTGTTTGTTTTTGTAATATTCTATTGCTATATTATTACCTTTAGCATTCATATCGTCTCTAAAAATATTTTGAATGTATTTAAAGAAAAATGTAAAGACTTTATCACTTCTTTTTTTTATTAAAAATGAATCAATTAATTGATCAAACAAATCAACAAAATTATCAATTTTATAAACAGATCTAATAGCTGTCCAATCTATATTATTTTTAAGATTTACATTAATTAGAGAAAGGTCTTTTAGTAAGGAAAACGCGTCTGGAGTTAAGGTATTTAATAATACTTGTTTAATTTTAGACTCGAATTTTTCTCTTTCTCCTAATCTTAATATGCTTTTAAATTCATTAACATTTTCTAAATCTTTTATCTTATCATAACGACTTATTAAAAATTCAGTTAATCTGGGATGACCTTCCGTAATCTCCTTAATTTTTACTTTAGCACTTTTTGCTAATCTAACATTAAATTTCTTTTCAAATATACTTATTAACTCGTCCATTTCTCTATGTGGAATTCCATTTAACTTTATCTTCTTGATTGGTAGGTCTGTTTGTGTATTCGTGGATATTATTATATTAGGTGAAATTTTAAAAAGCTCTATTACTTCCTCACTAATCAAAGTAAAAGTATCAAATTCATCAATATATAAAACAATATTCTGGTCTTTCAAAATATTCGAAACTATTTTTATTTTGTCATAATTAGGTTTTCTTCTAATAACATCAATGTTGTAAATGAAATCAACTAATAGATTAATAAAATCGTCTATAGTTATCTCATCAACTTGAATATCATAAAATTTATCTAAAAACTTAGTCTGAAAATACCCATATCCAGATCCTGAAGAAAATGAACCTTTTGGAGATATATATATAATCTTATTCCCTTTTAACTTTAGCAATAATAATGATAATTGAATTAATGTTGTCTTACCTATTCCAAAAAATCCTGTAACTTCAATAGTATGATCAATATTTTGAATAATCTCTTTTAATTGTTCTTTCCTGTTACAAAACTCCTTTAGTTTTAGTTTTTCTTCTGAATGCCACTTAACGATATTGTATACTAAATGTTTTCCAATATCTGAAATAATATTATGATCTTTAAAGCTTTCATAAGGCATATAGGTTTCTCTACTACTTATTTCCTCATAAAAAATCCACGCACTTTTGCTTACATTAGAATAATGATTTAGCAATCCATTAGATAATTCTTTACATCTTTCATCTTTCTTAATTTCCTTAAGTTCAAGCTGATTTTTACTATCTTCCTTAAATTTTTTAATTAAATTCCAACCTTCATCAAAAAGATAAGTTTGGTTATTCATTTTATTGGAATAAGTGATTTTATATTCACAATGAGTATAAGAAATTTGTTGATTTCCTTGTTTCATAGGACAATTTGCTGTACACTCATCAATCAGACATTTGTCGATGAATGAACCATAATAAGAAGTTATTAGAAAGATTATGATATCACACGATTTTAAATTTTTTATACATTTTATCTGGGAATGGCTTCCATCGGGTATGAATTTTTCCATGCCCACACTAATTAGAGTTTCATCCAATTTATCTATTAGAAGTTTTCTAAATTCTTTTAAATCCCTAGAAGTTGAACTAATAAAAACATTTAGCATATTAATTAATATGAGTATTTATTTAGTAAATTAAGTAGAAAAATTCTTTTAATATTTTTTCTTACATAATAATATTCTTGTTAAGATAAATAAATTGAATTAAAAATTGATTTATTCTTTTAATTAACGAAAAACCTTTGTAATTAAAATTCTTATGAGTAAAGGCTATGTTTATGTGGGTGACCATCATCACTCCGCTTTAAAACCGTGTTATTGGTTTGAAGAAAAGTTGAATACAGGAGTGAGAAATTGTTATAAATCTTTTTTTGGAGTAGAAAGTAATTTATGTATTCAAGCAACACCCTCAGTATCATATTGTACCCACAGTTGTGTGTTTTGTTGGAGAGACATTGAGAAGTTAGATAAGGGATACATATTTCCAAGTATATTTGATGATCCCAAATTGATTGCTAATGATTTAATTAAGGCTCAAGTTAAACTTATCAGGCAAAAATATAACTTGGAAAAACCACTTAATATGGTTGACAATTTGAAACAAATGCTAAGGATTTTTCAAGAAACCGGAGATCATAAACTCAGTTTTCATTTGATTACTAGAATGACAAAATTGTCTAACAATAAAGTGAATTCTGCTTTGAAATATTTAATAAACGGAAATTTGGTTAAGAAACGGGGAGATTCTTTATTCTTTAATACCAAATTCATTAGAAGTCTAAAATCAGGAATTGGGCTTGATAATTATGTAGAAACTAATATTGCTTCAAAAATTAAAATAATTCAAGCACATAAAGATGCTTTAACTCCAAAACACGCTGCACTCTCTTTAGCTGGCGAACCAATTTTATATCCCGCTATTGATTTACTAGTACATGAATTTAGAAAGAAAAATATGACGACTTTCATTGTATCCAATGGCACTTTACCTAAAAAAATCTCATTAATGGATCATTATCCATCCCAGTTGTATATTACTTTACCCGCATCTAATGAAAAAGATTATAAGATCATTTGCCGACCCAAAATCAAAGATGGATGGATGAAATTAAATACTACGCTAAAAAACTTAAATACATTGTCGTGTCGAACCTGTGTAAGAATCACTGGTGTAAAAAATTTAAACTTAAAAAATCCAAGTGAATATGTTAAATTGGTTGAAGAATCTAACCCAAATTTTCTAGAAGTAAAGGGATTTACTTTAGAAGCATCTTCTCTTCATATTGGAAGGAGGTTAAGCATAATTAAAAAAGATGATATAATATCAAATAAGGATTTAAATAAAATTGCCAGAAGCTACGTACCTTCACATCAGGAGATTAAAAATTTTGCATCAAAATTAGGTTATCCTATTGTTCGAGAGTCTGAATCAAGCAGATATGTATTAATGTTAGTTAATTGGAATTTAAATAAGGATTTAAAGATAGCTCAACCTTAAAAATATTCAAATAATTCATTGACATCATAAATATCTTTAATATCTACAAACTTGGATATTTCTACTGGAATTGCTGATATTAATGGTTTAAATAATAAAAATGGTTTATAAATCCATTTTCCCCAACATAATTCAATCATTGTTCCTGGGCTAAGACCAATAATTAGTATAATATCACTCTTATTTATTATATAGATGGGAACATCACCCCAGTTATTACATTTAATTATACTATCACATATACTTAAATCAAGAGTTTTTGAACCCCATCTTTGATCATTTGATGGAATTATTCCTATTACATTTTTACCACCAGAATTTTTATATGATTGAGAAACGATTTTACAAGTTGCTTTCCCCTTACCAATATCGGGATTAATAACAATGGACAAATCTTTTTTTGCGAGAATTTCTCCTATCTGTTCTGATATTGCTCTAAAATAATTATATTTTCTTTTAATAATCGGATTAAATTCAGGTTGTGATGGTCCTAGAATCCCTACATATTTTATCTTTCTTTCTCTCTTTTTTTTATCCATGGTTCAAATAATGTTTCATATAAATTATATACTAAATCTGCAATTTGGGGCATATTATAAAATACAAGTATATACTTTAATGGTTTTTGATTATTCTTTATTAATGGATTGGAATTATCTGTTGGTCCAAATGCGGGAAAAATAAATGTATCATCGACCAAGTTAAATCGCATAGCTTTAGGATCTTTTATTATGTCAAAATTCATAATAGCTCCGATACCTGGAAGTTGAGCAATTTTCGTTAAGACTGAATCTGCTTGTACATGGATATTGGAAGAAAGTAATTCTTTAATAACTGTGGATGATGGAGTAATAAAACATCTTGAATCATCTTGTAATTTTTTTGCAGTATTTTCAGTAGTTTTATTTGAATTCTCAAATGATACACCTACAGGAATTCCCTTGTCAACCATTCTACCATAGGGTTTTGTAAAGTGTTTTGCTCCATCAAGATCTCCACATTTTGCTACTGTTGCCTCTTTTGCACTCTTGATTTTTTCGCTTGTTGCTTTATTTACTTCTTCTTTGGTTGAAAAAATGCTTATTTCAAATGGATGTTCTGGAGATGATCCTTCAGTAATATATTCAATATGTTCTCTTAACGTTTCATTATATTCTTTATACAACTCATGGAGTAAGTCACTGCTTTTTCCATCTAATTGAGCAGACTGTATCAAAATCTGTTCCGTTGGGCTCCAATATTTTCTTAGATTATGATTTTCTTGTACTTCTCGACTAAAAAGAAGTTTATTTTCTTGGAGTATAGAAAAGATTTTATCTTTATCATGATGTATAGAAATAACATTATTAATAGTTGATACATAGAACTCTTCTCTACAATTTGGAAAGAAATATACTAAAGTGTATATTAATGCAATTTTTTTCCGAAACTTACCACCATAGCCCCCTAGATACGGATCTAGCCACCTATCTACAATATTAACTAAGCTAGTTAAATATTTTGAGGGATTTTTTTTATCAAAATTAATTATAATATCAAAGAGTTTAGGAGATTTTTTATTTCGAAAGATTCTTTCATTTTCTATCATTAGATTTCTAGACTGATTTGAACTAATTTTTGAAGCATACTATTTTTTTTTGAAAAATTTTAGAGATTACTATCTAGTAAAATGTACAAAAAGGTATTTTAATTTTTCTTATGAAGATAAAAATCGGATTTTTAAATCTTTCTCCATAAAATCAAGAAGAATTAATAGACAGGTTTACTCTTAAGTCTATTATTGCTTGCACATGGTTTATATTTGAGTATAGCTGAGATTTAATAAATTCACCTGCTTTTTATAAAATACTGCCCGATCTTAAAAATTTAAAGAGTTTAAACAATGGAAGTGGAGAGGGATACAATACTAGAAATGCAACAAAGAGAGGAGCAAGGCTAACGATTATAGATATTTCTAAAGTATTCATCTCTTCAGTAAAAGAAAGTGAAAGTCAGGATTGTTTAGAAATTGAATATAGGGACTTCTACGATTTTACAAAATGTCGTGAAAGGTATGTTTCACGATCTGTATAACTTGAATTCTAAAAATTAAAAAAAAAAGGTTAAAATTTTTATAATCTACTAAATATTGGTATTGGTTCTTTCAAACCATAATGTAGTGCTAAAAATCCTATCATTAAAACATAAAGTGCTAAGCCTGGCCAAAGAGAAGCCCACGGAGCAAAAAATACAAAGGATCTTGCGCGACTAATACTATCTCCTAATTGTATTATCTGAGGATCAGAAAATCCGAGGAAACCTATTGCTTCGAATAACAAAATATTGAATGCCATGAATAATGGGAGATACGCAATTAACTTCTTTGCGGTTAACTTTAAGCTGTAGTTTCCCCTACTTATTAATAAAGTGACCCCTGGGATCATATACAGTGTCATGATACTCATTAATGCAACGATATTTCTTCCTAAAATGCCTAGGAGTATTAAGATAACGATAATACTAGGTATAATGAAAAGGGTTACCATAACTCCCAATACTAACCCTTTTACCCACCTATGAACTTTGGATAAATAACCAAAATTCATTCCTATCGCAATTCCTATGAGAACCGGCAAGATACAAACTTTTATCGATGTTGATATACCATATGCCAATAATGCAAGTACGTCGCGTCCAAATAAAGTTTGTCCTAAGGGGTGAGTCGTAGACGGTGGATCCCAAGAACCGGCATATATTCCCAATGCTTCTTGCATGGAAAATGGAGTTAATACCTGTGGAAATATAGCTATAATTATAGTAAACACTACAATCGCTAATCCAATTATTGTTAACGGAGATTTCAGACGATAAATTGTAAAATCTTTAAATGTTTGGTCTGAATTGAAACCATATCGAGCGCTTTCTTCAACCACTTGCTCGTTTCTCCCGATGTATTTAGTAAATATTTTCGATTGTCTTTCTTCTGAGAAGTAATTGTAAATCGTGTAAACGATGTTTGATAGGAATAGAACAAATACGGTAAGGGCGATTAGGATAAATACACATGCCCTGAATAACCAATACTCTAATAAATTGATCGATATAATAAAAAGTTCAAAAAATCCATGTATTCCGAAGGTAAGTTCGAGAAGGATAATGCTAGCAATTAATACGCTTATATTAAAGATTATTTGTAAGCTATTGGATAAAATATGTTTTTCTTCTGATTTCTTCAAGTAATTAGAACGAACCTGTCTTGTCGTGAGAAAGAAAGTTACCAGAAATAATATGCAGGACGGTAAAAACGGATCTCCGATCGCTGGAAAAAGTTCCAATTGAAATGCAAAAGTGTATTGGGCCCATATTCCTACGACAAATATAGGCATCGAAATAACTAAAATAGTAAGAATTTGAATCAAAAGTTTAATCAATCTGTATCTAACTTTTACTGACAAAATTCCTAGTAAAATACCTGCGATTAAACCTAAGACAATCGGTAATATTGTAAATTCAATACTTGCTGGAATTCTCTCAGTCAAAAGTTCAATTACAGGCATACCTGGCGCAAGAGCACCAGAAATCCCTAGATTCCCTGTAAAGAGGTCTAAAATATACCTAAGGAACTGGATATATATAGGTTGATCTAAACCCAATTGGTGTAGCATTGCCAAATATTCTGCTTGTGTAAACACCGGAGGTAGATATGTAAGAACTGGATCACCGGGAAGTAACCTACAAAACAGAAAACTCAGCACCAATCCCAAAAATAATGGCACAATGGGGAGTAAAACGGTATAAATGACGTTTCTAATAACAACTTTTAACATTTTAATCTACCTTTTTTTTAAAAATGAATATTAGTCTTACGTTTCAATAAGATAATTATGCATATAAATGTAACAGAATCATAGCATTACTCTATTTATCCCAAATAATATTAGACTTTGTTAGAGAGTACTGAGAAAATTAGATACATTTGAAGATTTTGGAACATTAACCTCGAAATAATTCTCAACGATTATGTAAAGAAAGTCGAGATACGGTAATTGGATTCTTACATCATGTATTCTTGTGATTTCTTCAATAACATTCTTAGAATATACTTTCTCTTTTTTTTTTAGATTGTTAACAATATCCACTATGGTTTTAGATAATTCGTAAGCTTTTTGGAGTCCATTTTGTAAATAAATCAAACTGGGTTTTGGTTCGTATTCTGCTAAAAATTTCCTTACTAAAGATCTCTCAACACCTAATGTTTTTGCCTTAAGAATATCATCGTCGTCTTTAATAATGCTATTGCCATCCAATATAACTGAATCTTTAATATCATAGATGTCATACTGTTCGCCTGAAATTACGAGAATGTCAACTTTAAAAGAATTGAGAGTTATATACTCAATAAATTTGTAGATATTGTCTGCCATATATGACTGATTAAAAAGTAGAAAAATCTTTTTCTTAAATAATAATGCCCTTATTACATGAGTAAGTAAAGAGGCTGAAAAATTAAGTTTTATTAAACCTACATCAATTAAATCCAATTGTTGAGCAATTTCTGGTTCAATCGCTTGTTCGGGAACTACATCTGGAAGTTCTAACTGAAAATCTGCTATAAATGTGTCTCTTACAGTAAAATTTTTGTCCACATACGCCACAAAAGAATGTTCGCAAACCACTCCCTCCAAAACATTAACTGCAAATACGCCTCTTGCAGCTTTTTCTACTTCCTCTTCTGAAACTTCAATATATCCTCTATTTGAACAAGCTGGACATCGCACTTCGAGTTTTTTCATTTCCAAAAATCTTTATTAGAAATTTAATTTAACAGATGTCTTTTTCTGACAACTATAATAAACTTTTAATCATGGTATTATTTAAATATTAATCGAGCAATTAAATAAAAATGCTTAAGGTATTTACATTTTTGTAAAAAAACATGCATTAATTCTAATATCTTTGGATCTTTGCGTATTTTTTCTCAATAAAATTAGCTACAAGCAAGGAAATTAAAGTAGCAGAATTCTCAGCAATCAAAAATGATAACACATTATCTAAGAAAGTCAAACATATTCCAAATGTGGTAAAAAATATCGCAGCAAAGATAGGAAAAACAATAATTAATGGTCTTACGACTGGGAAATACAGAATTTTTCTTAGCTTTGAAGTTTCTGTTCGGGATTTTTGAAATTGTGTTTTTAGCTTTTTTCTTTTCTCAACTTGGGTGAACGATTCAAAAATAAGCACAACGCCAAAAAATAAAGCTATTGTTGTTCCAATTGGAATTAATATTACAACAATGTAATTACCTACTCCTAAAAAATATTGAGCTATATATATGAAAAGGGCTTGGAATAAACCACAAGCTCCGAATAGCATGAGAGCAATTGGTATGTATTCTTTAGATGTCCATCGGAATCTTATCGGCATTTTAATCTCTATGATTTGTAATTTGGTGGGCCCGGCGCGAATTGAACGCACGACCTTCTCCACGTCAAGGAGACGTCATACCAGGCTAGACCACGGGCCCTTGATTGTATTCCCTAATTTTAGTTTAAAAAACTAAAACTTGAGATAAATAATTTATATTATTAAAAAATAAATATTTTATTAGTTTTATCGTGAAACCATATAAAACTTTTATTTTCCTTCTATTCGAATTAACACTAACAAAAATATTTTTCTAACTAGAAAGAGCTTGCTGAAATAATGACTGTGCTTCCTCTAAGAGTAATTTGTTAATTGCGGAGATATATATATTGATTAGCGCATCGTCATATATAAGAGCTGAACCGCGATTAAACATTACAATGACACCAAAAGTGCTTCCAGATGTTTTCATAAAATACATATTCGAACTGTAACCTGGTGTCGCTCCACTGTGCCCTATATATTCTCCTCTATAGAGAAACCACCCATATCCATAACCTTTAATATTAAAACCTTCTACTGAGGTTCCTGTTAACGGAATATGGTTCAAATGCATTAATCCAACAGATTCAGGGGTTAAGATTTGAATTCCATTATATTCACCATCGTTCATAAAAGTTGTTAAATATCTAGCCATATCTGGTACAGTGCTTCGTATTGCACCAGCTCCCGTATTATTGAAACTATAAAGAGGCAATTCGAAGAGTGAATTATTCCACTCGTAAGGAATAGCATTGCTACCAAGAAAATCTTCGTAATAATATCCACTTCTGCTCATATTAAGGGGATCAAATATGTTTTCTTGAACATAATCTTCTAGACTTTGGTTGGTAATTTCTTCAACTAAATACCCCAGTAATTGATAACCTGCATTAGAATAACGAAACATTGACCCTGGTTCTGATTGCCAGTTATAGTCGTCATAATATGCACCTGTTGGATTTAAACTTCCATTTAAGAATTCTCCTAAAGTCGGACGATCGTCCCAAACAAGAATATCCCATCCAAACTTCTCGTTAATCCAATTTATCGTTTGGTTGTTAAAATAATATTCCAGAGACCACATTAAGTTAGTTGAGAGACCTGCTGTGTGAGTAAGAAACATTTCAATCGTAATATTTTTTGAAGGGTAATCAGGATGCCTTACATTGAAAGGAAGATAATCATCAATATTATCTCCTAAATTGAGTGAATTGTTTTCGCAAAGTTGGAGTATTGCTGTCGCAGTAAAAGATTTAGTAATGGACCCTATCATATATATGATATCTAAATCTGGTTGATCACCAAAACCTTGAGCCCAAACAACGCTATCGTTAATAACAAAGCAAGCTCCTAAGGAAGGAATTTGAGCATTTGTCATCCAACTTTGAATTTTTGATTCTAAACTCTCATCTTGATTAGGTTCGGGAGGATTAATTACGATAATAAATGTTACAATTCCCACACTAGCAATAGCAGGCACTAAAATTAAAAGAACAAGTAATTTCTTACTAATTTCAGGAGACATTGTATGTATTATAATTTTATTTAAGATTTAGTTGAGTGTCTTAATAAATATTATGGTGAATTCTACTGGAGTAGTTTTCTAAAATATAAAAATAAAATAAAATAAAATTAGAAATTTCTTTTTATGGTTTTTTTTCTCTTAAAGCTCTAACCATTGGTACATCTTTCCCTGATAATATTTCTAGCATAGCACCCCCACCAGTAGAAATAAAAGAAACATCTTGAGCATATCCAGACATTTCTGCAGCAGTTCCCATTTCTCCTCCGCCAATTACCGAAAGAGCACCATTGTTCTTAGCAGCTTCAGCCATTGCTTTAACCATGTCAAAAGTTCCTTTTCTAAAGACTTCCTTTTCAAAAATTCCAGGTGGGCCATTAGCAATAATGGTTTTAGCGTTCATTATGATGTTCTTAAATTCTTCTGTAGTTTTGGGACCAATATCACCAGTTACGGCGTTATAATCCTTTAATTCATCGATATTAATAGCTTTTCTGCTACCATTATCATCAATTACTAAATCTTTAGGTAATATGATCTTGTCTTTAAATTTTTCAAATGTTTCTTTAATATCGTCTTTTGCCTTATCTAAGTCTTTTGCAACTGCTCCTTTGTTTGGGTCGCCTGTTTCGATTCCGAGAGCTTCCATGATTAATATAGCCGTTAATCCAGAACAAAGTGCGTAATCTAATTTATCGTTTTCAAAATTGAATTTCATAGCTTTAAATTTATCTAATGCTTTTGCGCCCCCTATAAGCATGACCATGGGCTTTTCTGGATTTTCCAATATTTTACTCATGTATTCGAACTCTTTAACGGTTGTGGGCCCTGCGATTAATGTTGGCCACCCAATTATCGAGGGTTGGGCTCTATGAGCTGCTCCAAATGCATCTGCGATGAAATAGTCGAACAATGGCGATAAGGTTTTAATCATCTCCAAGTTTGCTGCTTCAGAAAAGTCCTTAAATTGCTTAGTTTCCAGTTCCCAAGTTCGTACATTGTTAAGAACTAACACTTCACCTACTTTAAGATCCTTTATTGCATTAATAGCTTTTTCTCCGAATACATCCTCAACGTATTTAACAGGGCGATCTAACAGTTTTCTTATTTCTCCAGCGTGTAATTCTAAAGAAGTGAAATCTTTCGCGCCTGGACGAGATTGGTGTGCCATAATTACTACAGCGCTATCTTTAAGTTCCTCCAATGAGGGGATTAGAGCGTGAATACGAGGTGATTCGCGAATCTTGTTATTTTCAATGTCGATATTAGAGTTAATATCAACTCTCATCAAAACTTTCTTTCCTTTTAAATCAACGTCTTTATAAGATTTATAGTCAAACATTTAATCTCACTCTATGTGATTTTGGTTATAATAAATGGTAATTTATTATATCAAAAAAAGGTTTCAAATGTTAAATTGGAAATTTGAAACTCTACAATAAACTTATGATAATGTAGAATCAACAATCTTAATACCGCCCCGTTTGAAACCAAGCAGTCCATACTATAGTGGGGCTAATCTTCACGATTTTTCATGATGGAATCAACGAAAAATAATAAATATCATATGTATCATTTGATTTTTAGAATTAATAGATAAAATTTAGATCCTATTAAAATGAAAACGATGGAAAAATCAATTAAAAATCAATTGTTAAATGTTAAAAACTCAACAAGAATTAAAGTTAGATTCAACGATACGGATGCTATGGGGATTGTTCACTTTAAAAACTATTTAGTATATTTTGACGATGGATTTGTAAGCTTTATGAATGATGTACTTTCACCTAAAAGAATTGAAGAAACCGTTCATGAAGGAACTGTTTTTGGGGTAAAAAAAGTCGATATAACCTATGAAGGTTCAGCAAAGTTTGGTGATTATGTTATTGTTGAAACTCAGATAATAAAAATAGGAACATCATCTATTACCTTTCGACATGAAATTTTTAGGGAATCAAATAATACTTTGATAGCTAAAATAGAATGTGTAAGGTTAGCAATGGATAAGAAAACGAATAAATTGCTTAATGTTATTGATTTTTTTACTAATTATTTGTGATTTACTAATTTCACTTAATTAAAAGTTATAAGAATTATTTAAATTCTAAATTTTAATGAAATGTATTAAGAAATCGAATTACAATATAATAACCAATTTTACCGAAAAAATTCTTTTACAACAAGTTTGCAGAACTGCGTCAATTTATCAGCTAGATCTATTCGATCTGATGATTTAGTTAAAATCCAGTTGTTGCCATATAGTTTGTTGAGATAATCTCCTCTAGCATCAATTGAAAAAGCATAGACTTTAAATTTTTTTCTAACATCTTGAATCTCCTTTATCGCGTCATTTAAATCATACTGAGTACCTGCAGGTTGACCATCCGAAATCACTAAGATTAATACATTCTTTTCCAGTTTAGTAGCTTCATGTTTTAGAGACACACCATCTAAATTACTCCCAATGCGGTGGTGGCGTCCAAATTTATCAAATTTTTTAATATCTGGGTATTCTTCAAAATCCTTTAATTGAATGTTTAAGGCGTCATATTCGCCAGTAAAGAGTACGATACGCAATTGAGCAATTTCATAAAGTGATTCACATAACATTACCATAGCAACTTTGGCTGCTTCTAGTTTGATTCCTGCCATACTTCCACTGATATCCACCATCAACAAGATTTTTAATTCTTTTTGTTGTAATTTTCTCGTGAAACATTTATTATACTTAAAATCGCTCGTAACTACTTTAATAAATTTATTGTTTAATCGTCCTCTTTTTTGAGAATGGTCAACATCATTTTGATTTCTCAAATCCCGAAATAAATACTTTAACTTAGTTATTATGTTACTATGTGTCTTCACGATTTCATTATAAGATAAATCTATCGATCTCATATCTTCATTTTCAATATGTACATCGTTTACCTTTCTTTCGCACGCAATAATTTGGTCCTGATTCTCAATTAACAAGAGCCTTCCTTCCATAGCAGTTTGAGAGTCAAGCACTATTTTAGTAATTTCACTAATGAAATTATCACATCTTCGGGGGGCGTTTTCTTCTTGATTCTCTTTATTCAAAATTGCTATTGAATCCTCAATTTCATTAACCTTCAGATTCTCTTTATCTTGACATAATAGCTTTAATTTTTCATCAGAGCCTAACTGCTTAAATATATCTTTGTTTAAATCAAATTCACTAGATTTAAGAGCTTCTTTGAGGTAATCTTTCATAGACTCAGTTTTTGAATCTTGTTCAACCTCTTTTATTAATTTCTCGATGTCCGCGGTGTTAAGATCTAAATCCTTGATTTTTTCAATTACTTTTTCACTGGCTGAACTTAATTCTGATGATTCTAACTTTTTGTCCCGTTCGATGAATTCTTCAAAATGATTTATTAGAGGTTCGAGATTTACAGTTGAATTATGATGGTAATTTCCTTCTTCATCACTCTCGTAAAAACAAGGATCTTCCATGAAATCTGCGTTTTGGAGTTCTTTTAAATATGTTTCATAATCTTCCCTTTCTATGATTTCAGAAGATTCATTATAATCTCCAATGTCCTCTGATTCATAGTAATCATCGTAGTCTGGCTCGTAAAAAACTTTATTATCTGCCTTATGTGGAGGCGCTCTATCCCTGCTTATTTTTTTTTTCTTATAAAACTTCTTTAAAACTTTACATAATTGATCAATCGTAATAATAGATGAAGCGGGCGTTAGCGACTTCAGTAGAAATCTTTTTGCAGTGGAAATCACACGCCAATCTTCTTTGCTCATATTTCGCGTTCTGAATTTTGGCTTTTTTTGAAAATCTTTATAGTTTTCCATGTATAAATTAATATAGATGAGCAAATCTCCTGAATACTTCATTTTAATGATTAAATCAGGAAGTAATTGTAATGTGAATGTTCGCAAATTTTTGTAGAATCCGGGGAATTTAATACTGTTTAAAGAATTAACTCTTACATCCTCCACAACATTGATAACTTGTTTTATGAAGTATTGTGGTAACTCGTATTTTTTCGAAAAAATGTCAATGAGTTTAATAAAAGATAATTCAAATGAACCATACCCTATGTGTCCACTTTCATGAGCGACTAAACCTTGGGCTGTAGATATATCATCTTTCATCTTTTTTGGTAAATATATAAACCTTCCATCAGTAAAAGTGAGTTGTGAATTCTGGTTAAATTCAATATAAATATCTTTCTTTCCACTTATTCTCTTGCCTATATTAATTAGAGCAAATAAATCTGAGAAAAAATCTTTTTCAAAAAGGTCATACAAAGTTGATAAATTGATCACCACACTTATAAGATAGCTTGATATATTAATTTAATCTAACACTGGACAGATTCGCCTCATAAAATCCATTAAATCTTTATTCTTATTTCTATATAGCCACTTTATGTAGCTAAATGTTATTTCTCCATTGTAAAGGTGGTTGTGTCCTGTAAACTCCTTGTAAACTTTATGATACCCAAGTTTTTCAGTTAATTGAATGTAACCTTTTAAGGATGTTCTATGTTGTTGCCAAAACCAATCGAAAAATTTCCACATAAGACTTCCGTTTTTATTTTTATACTTACCATTTTCTAATTCAAACACATACTTTTCCACTTTGCTTTTAAAATTGCTAATAATTTTTGCTTCTGTAGCTCTTGGAGAAACTAATCCCTTCTTTAAATCTGATTTAGCATCAGAATTTTGAACCAAATATTTCTTTAAGTTGTCTTCAAACAGTTTTCCATCCAGTATCATCGCGATGCTTTTCTTTTCTTCTTGGTTCTCACCTAATTTATTGATGATAATATTCTTAATGTTATATCTTAAATAATCTGAAGACATATTTGATACTATCAAGCAGAAGTTAACAATTAACCTAGTAGAGAATATTTTAGTTATCGAAAAATCTTTTATTGCTTGCTTTCTGATCTGTCTAGCCGCGTCTACAACGGTTTCAGCGACCATTTTTTTGCATCCTGATAATTTAACAGCAATTTCGATCTCTTTCTGTTTTGTGGGATATGTTATTTCAGGGCAAACTAAGAACCGATCTTCAAAAGCTTCTTGAAGTTTGTTAATTCCTAATACACCCTTGTTCATTGTTCCAATTATCACAAGTTTACTCGTATCTTTTAAACTGTATCTTTCAAATCCCTTCGAAATCAAGTTGATATGGCTTTCTGAGAGTAGGGAATTTAACGAGATTTGTTCACTTTCTCTAATCGCATTTATTTCATTTATAACAATAAAAGATATACCGTTACTATTTGCATCTTCTATAGCCCTCGTCAATGGTCCATGATTGAACTTAGTATCACCATTAAATAACTCCCAATTACCTTCGATGTCTCTTCTATCAAGATCTGGTGAACCATCAATTATAAAATAAGAAGAATTGAATTCCTTTGCAAGAGATGTCGCTAAAAGAGTTTTACCCGTTCCTGGAGGGCCATGTAATAAAATACCAATGCATCTACCCTTTCCTAAAGATTTTATTAAAGCCTTCAAATAGTCAAACTCAATTTTTTGCTGAATGTATTTAATATTTCTATTAATCGCTATATTTGAAAAATTAATCTCCTCCTAATTATGTAATTCCTAATTGAATTGAAATTTAGGAAAGTAACTTTGGAATAATGTTGCTGAATATTGATTTTTGAATTTAAGGTAATTTATAATGTGTACACTAATATATTTAAAAACTCACACATTACTGAATTTCAAATATTTCTGCTAAACATCCTAAAATTTAGTGTTTTAAACCTATTTTTATGAAAGCGTAAAAAAATATGTTGGAACATCTTTCTAAATTTATTAAGCCTAAAAGATTTTAAAGAATATATAGGTATGAACTGAATGTCTGAAATTATTTAATTTGATGATTGAATTTGGATGAGATAAGAGATATTTTAAATAAATTGGTTAGTAAAGAATGTTCAATTGAAGAAGCAGAAAAACTATTGAAAGCAAATACTATTGAAGAAGTTGGAGACTTTGCTAAATTAGACATCTTCCGGAAACGGCGCACTGGAATTGTGGAAGTCATTTACGCGGAAAACAAACCAGCTCAAGTTACAATAGAAATAATTAACTCATTTCTAAAGAAAAATAGATTTGCAATTGTATCCCGGTATAAAGAGGAGCATAAGAATCTTATTTCTAAGGAGTTTGAAAAAAAAGACGGATTTTCAATTGATTTAAACGAATTAGCTAAAATTATGATCATAAAAGAAAAGAGCTTCGTTTTTGAAAGAAGAGGTGGAAAAGTTGGTATTATTACAGCTGGAAGTTCAGATATTCCGGTTGCTGAGGAAGCTAAAGTAATAGCAGAATCTATGGGTTGTGAAGTACTTACAAGTTACGATTTAGGGATTGCGGGGATTCATCGTCTTTTTACACCTCTTAGCGAAATGATAAAAAAAGATATTCAAGTAATTATTGTGTGCGCCGGTATGGAAGGTACATTACCTGGTGTAGTTGCTGCGCTTGTGAACATTCCAGTAATTGGCATCCCTATTTCTAGTGGTTACGGTTTAGGAGAAAAAGGTATTGGTGCTTTAACAACAATGTTACAATCATGTTCACCTGGATTATTAGTTGTTAATATTGACAACGGTTTTGGAGCAGGAGCTTCTGCTGCGTTAATTGCAAATAAAATAGCAGAGTAAATACACTATTTAAGGATTAATTTTTTTCACTCATGTTCTTTTTCATATATTTCTTCGAGGTATGAGAAAGAAATTTATATAAGTAAAACTAAAATTTTGTATAATAATACATATTAAAAATAAAAAAAAGTGTATGATATGGCACCTACAGAAGCTTCTCTTGAAGCATTATCGAAATTGAGACAATTAAATCCTGAAACAGGATGGTATGTTGTAACTCTTTTAGTTATTGTTTTATATATCTACGGTGTTGAGATTAAAAAAGCAAGAGAAACTAACAATTGGAGCACCGTCTTCGCTGGATTAACTTTATTAGGTCTTGATCTTATTAATGAAATTTGGAACGGATTAGTATTTGCGTTTTCAAATTACTCTGCGTTTTGGACCACACCGGGAGCGAGTGCTTATATAATACTAATTGGTTGGAATATAGAAATTGCTTTTATGTTTTCGATCGGGGGCATTGTCTTCGCAAAATTTCTCTCCGATGATAAAAATAAGAAAATTTTAGGGCTCCCAAACCGATGGGCTATGGCAATCGGTTTTACACTATTTTCTGTGTTTGTAGAAATTTTATTGAATTGGGGTAATTATTTAATATGGGAATATGTGTTTTGGAACTGGTATAATCCCCTACTAATATTCCTCATAGGATATTTTCACTTCTATGTCGGAACTTTTTATGTTTACGACCTACCGGAAAAAAAAGATAAAATCAAAGTCGTAATCATAATTTACGCCATAGGAATTGCTCTTCTTTGCATTTTTGGCCCCTTGTTAATGCCGCTAGGTATATTTTAATTTATAAAATTCTCTTTTTTTTTGTTTTTTAAATCATTCGCAACTCAACGACGAAATTCTCGGATTTGAATAATTTAATAATTAAATTAATGTCCTTTCGAATTATTCTACGCTAAGTATAAAATCAGAGTTATCCATTAATTAACCTAAATAGATTATTAAAAACTAAGGCATTTTTTAATATATAAAACCTTTTTCTTCTAATGTAAAAGTATAAATATATAGATCGATATAATTATTATTGAAATTTCTATTTCTTTAAAATCCAAAAAAAAAACAAATAAGATGTAGTTGAGACCAATGGTCGCAACAGTTGAAAATTTTGAGAAGTCGAAAGAATTTTTTAAAATTGGCGAAATTCTTAACGCTTTAGAGAGTTTCGATGAAATATTGGAGCATTTTGATCAAGCAACGGAAATCAACAAAGAAGAACTATTCCAATTCTTAAACGATCTTTTACAACACTGCAAGGATAATAATCTAAAAAATGAAGAAGCTAGAGTTTTAAGAGCTTTAGGGAGAATACATTCGAAACTTAAGAATCACGTGGAAGGGTTGAAATTTTCCTATCAAGCATTAAAAATTCAAAAGAAAATTGGAAAAAAGTTAGATGTTGCTGAGAGTTTAGTTTTTTTAGCCGAGGATCTTGAGGTTTCTGGAAATTATGAAGAATGTATTCAAATTTTTACGGAAGCCGCTGAGATTTTCCATGAAATGGGGAAATTAAGAAAAGAGAAAGGTGTTACTACGGAAATCAACCGATTAAAAGCTTTTTCTAAACAAATAGTTGAAGATGAGTATATTATGAA
>Ga0255055_10000113_pt1 | contig 58251 bp, 93 predicted proteins | sample JV7_2_27_MG_FD_188633 | JGI IMG/M metagenome (GOLD analysis project Ga0255055, IMG submission 188633) | Seawater microbial communities from Jervis Inlet, British Columbia, Canada - JV7_2_27 | ecosystem: Environmental > Aquatic > Marine > Inlet | place: Canada: British Columbia | collected... | reverse complement strand
ATTATCTCAAGGGGTTGGTATGGCAGAGTATCACGGAAAAGATAAAGACGATAATTTGTTGAGACTAATACTATTATGTCTTGTTTCTTTTTCATTTATAATTATACTTTCTATATCAGCAGGTGGTGAAATACATCTTGTTGATTTGCCAAGAACATTGACAGCCAGTTCCGACCAAGATTTCTCTTATGAAAATTCAAACAGATATTTCCAAGTATGGTATGGGGATGACCCAAGCACTGGAAATGTTGTGAAGTTCAGTTCTGGTGGAGTTGAGATGACTCTTCTTCCGATGGCACTTAACTGGAACAATGATTTATCACAGTTGCAACAGATTTCTATGCCACAATCTGTTTCTGGTTCTCCTTCTGGCTCAAACATTATATATAATGATGTTTACGGTTCTGGCATTGATTTGATTTATGAGACTCAACAAGATTCAGTCAAGGAAAGGTTGGTCATATCTTCACGGTCTGATTTGACAGACCCTGCTCAGTATGTCATTGATGGTGGGAATGTCCAGTTGGAATTAGGATTCCAGTTCACATCCAATGGAAAGATTTATGTTGATGATGTTGAATGGACAGGCTCAGAAACATCATATGTTGGTGATTTAGTTGTAACAGATTCAAATGATAATCCTATCTATATTTTACCAAGACCGTTTGCAATAGATTCTAATTCTGCAATAGTTTACGGTCATTATGTTTTGAAAGAAACAGCACAAAAATTATATGTCCGTGTCTATATTCCTTTTGACTGGTTGAACAATACAGCAGTCTATCCTGTCACAGTAGACCCAACATTCACAGTTGATTATTCACCGATTCCAGCAGAACATCTTATAGACGGAAAGTATTATGAAGACCCAGATTATGATTATACAACCATTACCGACATTACAAGTGAAATGTCAGATAGCAACACATCCACTTATGTAGAAGTTTTCAGAAGTTCCTTGACAGGAGATTTAGTAGTTTCAACAGCAATCAAATTTGAAGAGACATCTGGAAACATATCAAAAGATTATGGTTTTTTCGCAACAGATGTTGATTTATATAATTCACCAAACTTGAATGTGGGTGGTGCATTTGGTTCAGGTATTGATTTTAACGGTATCAACCAATATGGTATTGTTCCAAGATATGTAAATTTAAGTATTCTTTCAGATAATGTTTTCTGTCTTGCTTTGAATGACGGTGGCATAGGTTCGGTAGAAACTTTCATTGATAATAAAGGTGGTGGTGCATCACAAGGTATTGAATTCTTACTAACTTCTTCTGATTATATCCAATTCTTTGTAAGGAGAGGTTCAACCCAAACAACAGTAACTGGAACTATTGCAGTTGATGACAGTATTTGGCACAAGGCTTGTGGTGTTACATTGGCAAACGGAACTGTTGAATTGTGGCTTGATGGAGTGAAAGATGTTGGTGCAACAGGAGTTATTGGTGCAATGGCAACAACAGAGCATATCTATTTAGGTTCAGCACATTCTCTTGGTCAATATTATTCACAAAAACTTGATGAAGTTTGTTCTTGGAGAGGAATTGGGCTTGATGAACAGGCACTTATACAAGAATATAATGATAGTTTTTGTGGAAATACAGAAGGAGACCATATTGGTGGAAGTTGGAATTTGACTTATGATAGTGGATATAATTGGTATTTAGGATTAAATAAAGTTTCATCAGGAACAGATTTATTTTTTGTAAATGCTTATGATGATTTTGAAAATGTTTCATCAGTTGCTACTGTTGGTTTTAGTTCAGGCACAGGTGAATTTTATATCCCAGTTGATAGTCTAATGAATTATATGACAAATAATTTATCTTTAAGTTTTACAAAATTTAGGATAACATCATCTTATAATAGTAATGTTTCAGAGATTTTTATTAGACAGGAAGGTAATGATACAGATGTTCCTGCTATAAATACTTGTTATACAAATACAACCACATTAGACTGTGATGAGACAGCAAGATTAGAATGTAATATAACAGATGGTTTTGCTGTCCAGTCAGTAGATTTCCAGATTAATCTGACAAATTATTCAGCAATACAAAGAGATACGGATTTCTGGTATTATGATTTGTCACCAAGTGGAATGGATGTCTCTGAAATTTATGACTGGGAATATGTCTTTGCACACGATTATGTAAACAACACAAACATAACAGACCCAAATCTCCAGATTAATTATACTTGTGTCACACCTTGTGCTGAAAATTGGACTTTAGATTCATTCACTTGCTTGATTAATGACACATATTTCGCAACATACACAGACCAGAATGCTTGTGGAACAGTTGATGACCTTCCAGCACAAAACGGAACTTATCAATATTGTAATTATTGTTCAGAAGATTTATTGGCAATATTTGGAGTGTGCCAAAGCAATAGTTCACAATCAGTTTCTTGGCACGATAATAATTTTTTCAGTTGCTGTTATATAACAAATCTTCCATCTGATTGTTCAATAATGACTTATCCTTATAATGAAACCACACATCAGAACTGCACTTTTTATACACAAGATTTAGGGACTCCAATCTGTCCAGAAGAGTTCACTTTCAAAACAGAAGAAAGAGAATATTGTCTTGTTTCAATCCCACAGAATTATACTAATGAAAGTTTCAAATGTATGGCTTATATTATGACGGACACACCACAAGAGATTATACAAGTGACACCAGAATATAAAGAGAGAGCAGAAAGTTTCTTTGACTTTTGGAGAGGAGAACCAGAAAGTAGAGAATATTTCACACCTGCAAATAGGTTCGTGAATGTCTATATAACAAAGAAAAATTTATTGCCAGAGTATGATTATTACCTTCATATAAGTTGCAAGTCTGACCAAAGGACACTTGAGAGTGTGCATCCGTTCACGATAGGATATGAAAGTGCAGAGTTCGTATTTTTCAGGACAAGATGGTTGATGAGCAATGCAGGATATATCATCGGTGGAATATTATTATTGTTCATAATCCTTGCTATCTTAATAATTTTAGTGAAAGGTGTAAAATGAGCATTGAACAAATATTTATGATTATAATGATGTTCACTTTTGTATTATTATTTATAGATAGAGGTTACGAACTTAATACTAATTATTCGTTTGGAGAAGAAAAATGAAAATGTTTCATAAGATGTTGATGGCTTTTATAATCTTGTTTACAATAGTTGGGATGGTGAACGGTCAGACAGTTTTGTTCAATGAAACTTTCAGCAATGTTTCTTATCAAGTGGATAATTTTTTGGATGACCTTGAATGTGACTGGGGAGATTTTGAACTTGATGACATCTGGACAAATAATCCAGAGAACATAACTCTTGATAATGTTTGGAAGTGCTGGTCAAATCAGGCTTGGGATGTGAACACAAGCAGTAATTATCAAGTCAAATATACTGAAAATACTCTTGGTGGATATTATAATACTCTGAACGGACTTAAAATATTCATATCACTATCTAATATAAGTTCACCGTTCAAACACACTACTTTTGTCCATAAGTTTGATACTACACAAGATTTTGAACTGAATACAACCTTTGACTTTTATTGTAGAGACCCTGATGTTGATACGGATGTTGCTGACCACTTCATATATTTAGTTTTAGGCAATGCAACCAATGAAAGAGTTGTGATTAATTTAGGTCACGATGATAGTGATTGTGATGTTAGTATGTCAGGATTCTTGTCAGACTATGATTTGAGCAATAATTGTTGTATACTTGATGATGTCATCGGAAGTGCAAATACTTGCCAAGATGTTTCTTTTAAGAATCCAAGTTTTACAGCACAGCAGATTGTGGATTCTTGTGGTGTTGATGCTGGTGATTTCCAAGATATAGATTACATTATGTTATGGAGTGCATCTTCAATCGCAGAAGGAACAATCTGGCAGTTTGATGACTTGACAATAACAGAAGTTGCAATACCAAGCAACATAACAAATTTAACTTACTTTGAAGATTTTGAAGACACTAACTTCACTGAATATACATTAGACAGGTGGAATCCTAAAACTTACATAGGTAGCACAGAAAACCCAATCATCACCACTAATGAAGATGTATTGAGACATAACACTATAAATAAATTGAACAGAGTCTCTGACACACCTGATGCATCTGCATATGCAGTTCGTGGGAATACCACTTATATATATGGTAGTGGTTATTCAGGAGTAAGGGGTGGAGTAGATATTGTTGATGTTGATTTACAGAGTTATAATTTCATATTGAACCCAGAGTTTGAAATATCTTTTGATATGAAACAAAACTTAATACAATGGACAAATGATGATGTTGTGGCTTACTTATTACTTCGTCACAGCACTAATGTTTCTTTAGTTGCTCTTAATAAAAAAACTGGACAACCAGAATGGTGTGATTTAGATACTTTGTTAGGCAAAAACCTGACCACTTCTTGGGATACATATTCATTCACAATACAAGATATGATAGACAACGGATGCACAGTAAGTCACATAATCAATGAGACTCTTACTGATATTGAATTTGTTTCTCAGACAGGCACGGTCATCCACGATGATGTTGAATATACAGTGTATCTTGATAATATAATTGTAAGTGGAAGTGGTGTTCCAACAAACTATACTCCACCAGTAATTCCAAATGTAACAGAAGAAATCCATTTTGAAGAGTTATTTGGAGAAAGTGCTTTCTCTTTTGATGAAGATGAATGCACAACACAAGGAGATACGACAACACAAATGAAGATATATGCCACTGCAATGGATTTTGGTAATTATTCTTGGAGATGTTATATGGATTCAAAAAACTTTAATTACATCTCTTTTGAAAATACTTCTGATACATCAAAGATTAACACACCACAAGGTCTTGATATTTATAGTTCTACTACATTAAATTTTCCATTAAGGCATAGGAAACTTACAACAATCTTTATTGGTGGGGATAATATTGATATTGAATACAACGACACCATAAGTTTCACTTGTATGATTCCTGACCAAAGCACCCAGATAGATGCTTTCCTTTACTTTGGAAAGGATGACAATGCAACAGCATTATTGAGTTTAGGCAAAGATTCTCCAACACAATCAGGATGTAATATTATAGGGATACCTGATGCACATTGTTGTGATTTGGATGATATTGTCGGAGAAGACTTTGATTGTAATTCAGATACAAAGGTCAATGTTGAAATAGGTTTCCAAGAAATGCTTAATGCTTGTCCTGAGTTTGTAGATTATGATTTTCACGATATGACAGACATAGGATTTTGGATAACAGAGTATGATTTTGCTGGATATTCATATATTTATTTTGATGATTATAAATTTTCTTTAAGAGAAAGTGTTGTCGGAAATAATACTTTACCGACAGTCGCAAGTGTAAGTCCAGACCCTAACCCTGCAAATGTGTCGGAAGTTGTAAGTTGGGAAGTTAGTGTTTTTGATGATGACCAAAGTGATGACATATACACTGCCTTTGACTGTGAGAATGACGGAACACTTGATTATGGCTGGGTATTGAACAGAACAAAGATTTCAAGTAAAAAATGGGAATTCAACTGCACATATTCAAGTGAAGGCACATATACTGGTGTTGCTTGGGTAACTGATGTTACACACGACCCAATAAATTCATCAGGAAGTAACCAAGTTGAAGTTGCACTGACAACCACAGAAGGAGAAGGTGGTGGTTGTGATGGATTTGTAGCACCACCCTGCATTGGTGATTGTAAGTTCCTTGATGATTTCAGTTATACAGGTTATCCTATAACTTGCAACGGATGGTCTGGAATAACAAAACATCCAACCAATCAGAAATTAGTTGTGCAAAACCTTGAATTTTTACAAGATGGAATTGAAGTTGAATTTGATGAGATTCACGATTATGAGTATAATAGTGTCTTGTTTTCTTTTGACTGGATTATCAACACTGATGAAAGAGTTATAATGACTCTTGGAGACCCATTTATCTATGAAGAGGCAGTATATCTATATTGGGATGGTGGAAGTCTTTTCTCACTTGATTATGTGAGTCCTTATGTCACAAATCTTGGAAGTTATACTAATGGAGTGGAATATTCTTTGATAGGAATAATTGATTTTGAAAACAAAGAGATAGATTATAATGTTTTAGGAAGTAATACGACAGTTGAATTTTTTGAAGAGAGAACAGAAACAATAGGAGATATTGATTTTTATTGGACATCCACCATAGGTATGAACATCACAATAGATAATATGTTGGTCTCAACTGGAGAGATAAACACTAATGGAACTACACCAGTAGAAACTGTTGATTATGTCTATGATGGTGATTTCTTCTGTGCAATAAACTGGACAGGAGACCCTGCAAGATTCTCAACAGATAATTGTGAGGCAAGAGGTTATCCTATAACAGGCAATCTTGTCGGACTTTGTATGCCAAGAGCCTGTCTGTCTGACATTGGTTCTTCATTGTTTGCATCTGCAATGAGTAATATATTAATGACATTAGTTGTCTTGATTGCAATAGTCTTGGTTGTTCCTTTATTGATAGCAATGCGAAGAAAAAGATGAAAGATGAAATATGATAGCAAAAAAACTATTAAAAAGCAAGAAAGGTGGGATACCAGCAATAAACGAAATAGTAATGACTATCCTGAACATCACACCTAAACCAATCCTTTACTTAATATTTATCCTTCTGATTACAACGATTGCAACCTTTATAATCCCATTATTTCTTGGTCTTTTCGGCTATGATTGTGTCCTTGAAGATGGCAATCTTGAACTTTATCAAGTTCCTATACAAAGCATAGCAGTAAAATCAATACAAGATATAAAAAGAGGATTTGATGAGTTTTTAGGTCTGCCTTCATTTGAACTGCCAGAAGATTATTTTCCACAAGGAAATAAATCTTTTGTAAGGATTCCTGATGGTTGTTTTGAGACGGTGTTCAATAATTCAGAAGAATTGTATGGATACACAGCATTATGCACTGATTGTGATGCTATATCAAGAGCAGAGTTCTTCGGAACTAATATAACTTTGAATTATAAAGCACAGTATTCAATCTGTATAAGTGATGGTTTTCGTTCAAAGAATCTATTTAACTTAGACTTGTTCGGCTCAAGATATTGCCTGTTATGTGAACCACCAAATCCATATTATTACAACCATTCAAATATTCCTGCACACGGTTGGGTTTTCACCATTGAAAATGAAAGTTTACTGCCTTTCATTGATGAATCATATTATTTTAATGTTGAACTTAGCAGGATAAAGGAACTTGGTGGAGTCAAAAGAAGTCAAGATAGTTCTGATTTGGTAAATATCCAATGCACAGAATATAATAGACCTTCCGTCTATTTCTTCACCATTGAACTCTTCAACAGGCAAATGTGGATAATAATCCTTCTTGGCAGTTTCTTAGTTAGTTTTGCATATATGTATTACGGTGCTGTCGGTCTTAACTAAGCAAAAATAATATAAATATGTTATGTTACTTTCTTAAATAGGATGGGGAAGGCTCAGTGGTTTACCGTTATAATTCTATTAATACTATTTATATCATCTGTGTCTGCACAAGAATCATCTGAACAACAAGTATGTCAGGCTGGCATGACTGCATCTGATAAAGCATATTTTGACGGTCTCAACCAGAAGACCATTGCACAGATGGGTGCAAAGATGGATGCAAATATGAATGCTGTTGAAAGAAGTCTAAAAGAAGAAGTTAATAGGGCAAGAGACCAAATAAAGCAAGAAGTAGTTACTGAGATGAAAGGTGCTTTGAAATCTATTGTAATCGGTCTTGGTGGAGTCATAATAGTTGTCCTTGCTGTTTTCAGATTATTAGAATACAGATTGCAACATACAAAAAGGATTAAGAAGTATGAAGATGAACTGAATAAGAAAACAAAAGAGTTTGATGATAACCTGAAAAAGATGCAGGAACAGATGAAAGAAAATGAAATATTAAAAAGTGAAATGATGATTTACAAGCAAAGTATTGATAAATATGCTGTTTCTTTAGGGATACAGCCACAAACCAGCCTAAAACAGGTTAAACCAACATTACCACCCCCAACCAAAAAAAAATATTCAAAGAAAAGAAAAATCTTTCATTTCATATTAATAGCATTGATAATTTTAGTAGCAGGATATTTAATATACATTAATTTTTTATCAGGTGCAAGGTTGAATTAAGATGGGTGCTTTTGATAACAGAGAGTCAAGAAGAATTGCAATCTTAATAATTGGAGTAGTAATAGTCATCATCCTTGTCCTTGCATTATTGTTTGGTGGCACACAAGGATTATTCGGAATAATAAAATTCTTCATAACCATTGGGCTTGTATTTGCATTCTTTGGGTTTGCTGTATGGGTGGTCTGGTTTATATTCATTAAGAAACATAAGAAAGACATCCCTTTTGAGAATTGGAAAGGTTATCTGAAAAGTGCAATGGATAATGGTTCTGATATGATGAATGAACTTGTGCTGACAGGAGACAAATATCACAGTTCAAAAACTTTTATGACAATCAAAGGCTATCTTAGAATCAAAGGTTTTGACGGAAAGGAATATGATTTATTTGCAGGTAAGAAGAATCCTATGAATATTTTTGAAGACAACAAGATTGTTATGTTGAGACCAAATCAACATTCAGACCTTATCGGTGATGTATATACTTATGGGATAAGTTTAATAAAGAAATATGGATTTTATTTTTTGAACACTACGATGATGGACTTTGATGGAATTGATAAAGCAGTTGCGAAAGATACTTACAGGACTCTGCTGTTTGATACTCTTGGAGATATGAAACAGATTACTGACAGGGCAATAGGACTTGACCCTGAATACAGGAAAGAGCAGATGCAACAGAAGTTATTGAAAATACCTGTTCTTTCTGGACAGCAACCACCATCACAAGGTGAACAACAATGAGTAAAAAAAATGATTGGGTTAAAGCAGTCACATTTATAGCAATCATATTTGCTGTAACTGTAATATTTATCTCAATATGGACAACAAAAATACACTTTAATTTCAATGGAAAGTGCAGGTTTGAAAATATTGAATATGTTGATTTGGCAGAAAATATCAGTTGCTGGAACAATGATGATACTGAATCTTATTGGGAGACAATAGATGGAGAATTAGAATTGAGACACACTGCTGAGGACACTTTTTTAAATGAATATTGTCCAATGCCACAGACAGTTGATTGTGATATATCATTAACTATGCCATTCAATGTTCCAAAGATAGTTGAGTTCATAAATGAAATGAATTAAAATGAAAGTAGTCCCACCAACTCAGGCAGAGATAATGTTCAAGCAATGTGAAAGGATGCTGATGATAAATCCTTTGATGATGTCTGACTACTGGACAGCACTTTTCAACACTTTCAAAGGTCTTATGGAAGAAGAAGATATAAAAATAGTTGATAAAGCAACAGCAGAAATTGAAGTATGGCTGTCTGATGAGTATAATCCGATGACTCTTGCTGAGGCAGAAGTGCTTATGTTCCAGAATATGGATTTGTATAGTGGATTTGAAGTGAACGGACAGATGATAACACAACAAGAGATTAACCAAAGATTGCAGACCATAAAGACTTGGTTGCAACAGTTGTTGTATGGAAAATATATGCCACACATCAGATTCACACAACCAATAAGGATATGATTAAAATGAAAGAGATGATTGCTAAAAAGATTGCAGGTCTTATGAATGATACTGCTAAACGGAATGCTATCCAGATGTTCTATGATAAAAATAAAGATAATCCTGAAATAGATAAATTACTTAAAGATATAAGGGATTATATAGATTACCACAAAGAAGATGTCCCAAAAAGATAAAATAGTAGATTTATTTTATAAGATTGAAAAAGGAGAAAGGCTAACTTTGGCTGAACAAGGTCAATATGATGAACTTTTTGGAAAAGGTAAAAAGCCAAAATCTCCATTACCAAACTGGATGAAGAAAAAAAAGAAGAGAAAACATAAAAAAGTTGAAACATATGGCTGAAAAGAAACAAGTCAAGTTCATTGAGAATATATTGACTCCAACGAATCCAAAAGATGCATATTACATCAACTATGAACAAGTCCAGATGGGTTATATGCTTACAATCTTAATTGGATTATCACTGATTTTTTATATGATAGTATATTGAATTGTGGAAAGAGGCAGTAAGACACAGAGGTAGAAGACTCATTCTAACTAAGATATGAGCCTATCCACTAACCGATGATTTTACTGTTTCCCACGATAATTTTTTAAATTAATCTTGTTTTTTTTATTGAATGAATAAATGTTTCTTTCATAAATGTGAAAATAAAGTTAAAAAAAATAAAAAATATTGTTCTCTTGTTTGTGAAAAATTAGATAAATATTATAAAAGATTCTTGTTAAAACACAATGAAATAAGAATCTGTGCTTTTTTTAAATGTAAAAAGAAATTTAAAATAAATAAAACATTACAACAAAACTATTGTTCTTTGAAATGTAGATATAATGCCGATTATTATAGGAATAAACAAAACAAACTTAAAAAACAGAAAGAAAATTATTTGAAATTAAGGGATAATCCAGAATATAGATTAAAAAGAAATAAATATTTTAAAGAATATTATAAAAAAAATAAAGAAGAAATATATAAATCTGTTATGAAAAATTATAAAAAAAATTACCCAAAATGGAAAATTAGAGCCTATTCAAAAACAAAAAGAAAAGAGTTTGAAAAAACAAGAAATAATAAATGTGAATTATGTGGTTCAACTGATAAATTACAGATACATCATAAGAAATACACTATTAATTTTGATGATTGGCAGTTGTTATGTTTAAAATGCCATAAAAAACTCCACAGGAAGATATGATTTCTCTTAGAAATATTGGAAAACCTTAGACAACCATTGCTCTTGTTTAAGAAGGCTTTATAAGTAAACCTGCCAAAAATGTATTCAGAATGCTCTGGAGTGTGATTTAAATGGCAGATTTGGATATAAGCAATCCCTTACTGGTGATTGTTGCTTTCTTTGGAATTTTCTTTTCAGCACTGATGGTAATCATTAGGTTAGGATTTGTTGCAGTCCTGAATCCAATAGGTGGAGTCCTTGCAGGACTGTTTCTTGGTGGAGTATGGCTAAAGACTTTTGCTGAGAAGTGATTAAGATGGCAAAGAAAAAACTAACTTTTTTACAGAGAATAGGTATTGATGAAAAGCCTCATAGAGGTAGACCAAGCACTTACAAAACAAAGATTGAATTAGGCATCCCAAAAGGTATCGGTAAGAAAAAGCCAAAATCAGCAGAAATTAAACTTACAAAAAGGGAAAAGAAGATAGGTTTCTATAATCTTGAAGGTGCAGGTGCTGGATTCGTTGTCGGAACAGCACTTGGTGGAGTTGGTGGGATGATGATAGGTGTTCCCATCGGAACTATTGCAGGAAATCTAATCGGAAAGAAAGTTGCTGGTAAGAAAAGAGGCAGAGCAATGAAATTCAAACAAAAAGGATTAATGAATAAAATATTTTCAACAAGAGAAGAAAGAGTCAAGTTCAACAGAGCAATGATGAAGAAAAGAAGAATGGCTCAGGCTAAGAGGAAGAAAAGATGAGGAAAAGTCTATTACTGTTCGCAATAATCTTTACATTATTTATCGGTATCGTATCTGCTGACTGGGTTTATCAAGAGAGTGCTAATATCACGACATCATCAGGTAGTTGGGTAAGTGGTGCTAATCCTGTTGATGGCAACTGGGGAACTTATGGTTATTCACCACCTGCATCATATGGTTACAAATATCTTAACTATACAAAGCCAGAATATTCTACAAGTTCTACATTATGGACTATAAAAGATGCAGGAACTACAACAAACCTATCTATAACTCAGGCTTGTTGGGATTATTATACAGATGATGTTTATTTAAGACTTATATCAGAAGGAACTGTTGGGTTTGATAGTTTTGAAGAAGGCACTATGGTTAATACACCAAGTGGTATGGTTGCTGTTGAAGATTTGAATATCAATGATACTGTTTACGGTTATAATGGAAGTTCAATAGTAAACGACACAATACAAGTGGTTGGTGAAAGAGCCACAAATGAAACTATTTATCTTATAACAGTTGATGGAACTTTATTGAATGTAACAAACATCACATTGTTCTATACTCAAAGAGGATATGTTTATGCACCTGATTTGACAACTAATGATACTATATTTAATATAGATGAAACTTATCACAATGTTACAGACATATCAACTAAAGAATATTCTGGAAATGTATATGATTTTAATATTAAAGATACAAGCCATTTCTTTGTAGAGGGTTATCTTGTTCATAATTATGATAATGTTTGGTGGGATTGTTATGATGGAACTTGGGACACATTAAGAACCTATGGACATTCCTTTGTTTATGAAGAGGCAATAGTATGGGATGTAGATGTTCCTTATTTTGAAGGACTATCACCATTACCTGCAAGAGATTATTTTATTGATGAATTTGACGATGCATCAGTAAACTCAACTATATGGGATAATCAAGGCTGTTCCGAAGTAACTTATAATGGAAAAGGTATGTTGTTGTGTGATGTCTCTCTTGTAACTGATGAACCTTACATCTATACTAAATTATCTTATCTTGGTTTTAATATGTCACAACCATTCGTGATAAGATACAATGCAAGTAGATATGGAACAAGTTTACAACATTTCGGAGTTGCAGTAATGGACAGAGTTCCTATTAAAGATGTTTTACAATGGGGACTTGGAAGTAATTTATATAATGGAGATATGTTGGGACAATGGTTTTACAGCACTTACAATGTATTTGATAGTGTTGGTAATCCAAGTCAATATTATGATAGTTCTCATACTTGGGCTTATAATAATCAAGATTTTTTTGTTGAATATGAATTCCATTATGACGGAACAAGGTGTTGGGTAGAAGTGACCAGACCAGATACAAGCACATATGTCAATGTAAATGCAACCTGTAACCCAACAAATGTAATGGATTATCTTGGGATAGGTGACTGGACAGCAGGAAGTTATGATACTACAAATCATCAGTTTTATGTAGATTATATTGAAATAGACCAAACTCCACCACCAACACAGACACCAAACCCACCAACAGATTTGAATGTGTATAATATACAACCGACAAGTCTTGTTTTAAATTCATCTGTGGACTGTCAAGAAAAATGTATAATATATCAAGATGGTGTCAATGTCTTTAATTGGAGTAATGTTGCAGAAACAGTCTATGGATTAACACCAAGCACAAGTTATTTATTTAAATATTCAGTATATAATTCAACTTATGACATTCCTGAAAGTGATTTCAGTAACACAGTAAATCCGACAACCTTAGTTGAACCACCACCATTAGACGGTGAGATTGAACTTGGAACAACTGGTGGAACTCAAATATTAGCAGGATTTAATGTTTCTGGGAATGATGCATATCAATATTCTGCAATGGGCTTTCAATATCACGACTATCCGACCACTTATATTACAGGAGTTAATTTATTTACAGAAAACGAAGGAACAGAAGACATTATAATCTCATTCAAAGAATGGAATTCATCAATTAGAAATACTTGGGATAATATGACAACATTAGCAACCACAACCGTAACACCAGCAGAGGCAAGTGCAACAGGTTTTAATCAACATAATTTTGATACACCATACCAAATAAATAATGATACACAATATTATGTGTTCTTTACTACGGAAACAACTATTAACGATTATTGGGTTGGAAGAATAATGTCAGGATATGGTGGAACATCAGATGGTGTTGCTTGGAGATATAATAGTTTTACAGATGTCTGGACAATCTATTCAACAAATGCTTGGTTTATGAATGTTACTTATGAGGCAAGTCCCTGCCTTTCATCTTGGACACCATTCTATACAACCTGCACAATCGGAGACAACCAGACTTTATGGTATAATGATACAAACTCTTGCAGTCCACCAACAGGAATCCCTGTTGATAATGGAACTGTGTCAAGTTGTAACTACTGCACATTATCATACACTACACAAGATACAATCTGTCTTTCAACATATGAAATAATTACATATCCAACATATAATAATTTTGGCAGTTGCTGTAATATCACAAGCATCCCAGCAGACTGTGATTTACCAGCAAATACATCAGTAACTTGTGTCGGTGCATATGAATCTGGTGATGTTGATAATGTTGTTGTAGATTTCTTTGTTGAACTTGGAAGGAAATTCGTTGAGTTCGCACCAATCATTGTGATTATCACACTTGCAATCTTAGGATTAGGATATTTCGGAATTAAAAAATTTAAACTATGAGGTAAATGAAAATGGCAAAGAAAACAAAATTTGATGTTACAGTCTTATTCAAGGGAGTGTTTGCAACAAGTTCAGTTCAGGCACAAAGAAAAGTCAGAAGATTAGTAAGATACAAACAGAGGAAAAAACAAAAAATTAGTTTGTATATTGATAAAATAAATCCATTCAGGCAATAAGAAGAAAAGGTGAAATGAAAATGGCTAAAAAACAAACATATTTTGAGTTCGTTGGTGGATTTGTTGATGGAGTTGTCACGAAACCAGCAACAGGTTTTACAAAAAGCAGGAAAGTTGCTCTGGCTCATAAAGTCAAAGGGACAAGATTAAGAAAAGTCTTATATGCAAAAAAGAAAAAGACTTGGTGGAATAAATTGTCCAAGAAAGAGAAGAAAGTCGTAAAGACAGGTGCAATAATCTTAGGCACGGTTGCAGTTGCTCATACTTTAAGAAGATAGAAAAGGAGATGATATAAAATGCCAAAGAAATTTATGGATTTACATATTAAACAACAAGCAAGTATTTTTGGAAAGATGGTTGATGATGTTGCCAAGAAATTTCCAAATAACATAAGGAAACAAGCCAATGCATTAGGCAAGGCTTTTGACAAAGTAAGTATGAAAAAGAAGTGGAAAAAATGAAAATCAGAAAAGGATACGGAATAGGTAAAGGTATGGGTTACAAGAATCTGATGCCGATGGATGCTCACATCCATTCATTGAGTGCGAAAGGACAGAAGACAAAATATAATGTTACTGCTGTTGCTCTAAATAGGAAGACAAAAAAACAGATTGGTAAAGCAAGAACTGAACTTATTGATGTCAAGAAGAATCAATTATTCAAAGATGTAAAAAATAAAGAAGATGTTAAAGAAACATATGAGGCATTTTGGGACATCAATCCATATTCAGAAGAAGTAGTAAAGGTTATTGATATAAATGCAAAAGCCAAGAAGATTGGTAAGAAATATTACAAGAAAGTTGAACTGTTCAGTGATTTCACAGATATGGAAGTCTCTGATGTCAAAGAAATATTGAAATCAGAAGGTGCAATGATAAAACCATTGCCAAAAGTTGATTTGGGAAATCTGACCTTGAAGAATCTGAACATTGATTATATACTGCCGATTGAATATGAGATAAGGCATAAAGATGGTTCTGGTTCATTCCCTATTATGTGGAATCCAAACCAGAAAATAAAGTTGAAGAAAGGAGATAAATTCATAGTTGAATCTATTGGCAGGGAAGAAGGTCTGATAAGATATGCTCACGGTCTTAAAAGTGAATGGAAAGATAATACAGACAAAGAACTGAGAGAAAGGTCATTTCTTGGTAGTAAAATATCTGCAAGAAGGGATGATGAGTTGTTGAGAAGAAAAGTTACAAAATGAAAAGGAAATTCAAGAAAAAGACAATAAAGATTATGGGGAAGAAAGTAACCTTGAAGACCTCACCATATTCTGTCTTGGCAACATTAGTTGATGATACTGGGAAAATATTGACAGGGTTTGGAAGATTTCCAAGTGATGCAATAAGAGAATTGAAGAGGAAGATAAAATGAAACTAAGGAAAGGTATGGGAATTGGGATGGGTATAGGTTATAAGAATCTTGTTCCGTTAGACCCATACATCCACAGCCTGTCAGCCAAAGGTATTAAATCTATTGGCTCAAAAGTGTTTCCATTAGTTAGAGTTCCTTATGGAAAAAAATCAACTCCAAAAAAAGACAGAGAATATAAACACCAACTTGGAAGTTCTCCAGTCGGCACAATCAAAGAATGGAAAGCCTTTGGAAAGAAGTCTGGTGTTGATAAACTACATATAAATGAAAGTGATGGCAGTCATTTCTATGTTGATATTGATGCGAAAGGCAGAAAAAAATGTGTAAAGTGTGGTAAATACGAACCGATGACAGGAGATAATTTCTGTGAATTTTGTGATGAAGAAAGGCAGAATATTGATGCAAAAGGTAAATTAGATAAAGATTCTTTTTTCAATAAACTCCAAACAGACTTTCCAGAAGTTAGTTTTTCTACAATACAAGAGTTTATGGATATGCATTGGCAAAACTTAGCAAGTAATAAAAAAAATCTTGAACTGTTTGAAGACTTTATATCTACTGCTGTTGATTATGATGATATGTTTCCATCACCAACAAGAGATTTGAAATTAGATGCAAGAAGTCAGATGTTCACGATGTATGGAAGTAAATGGAAAGTTGTGGAGAAAGGGAGAGATACTGTTTTATTGATGAATAGGAAAAAAGAGACATTAAGAATTACCAGAGACGAATATGAAGAGTATAAACCACAGACCAGACCAACTGGTGATGTGATTGAAGAAGTAGTAAATGCAAAAGGTAAAAAATATTATCTTATGGAAAATATTGGAGAGGCAAAATATACTGTGAATTTTTATGATGGTAAGAATAAGCATAGTGATGGAAGTGATTTTTATAATATTAAAATCTTCAAAAACAAAAAAAAGATGAATGATTTTGTAAAGGAATTAGTTTCAAAAGATTATAAATATGGGTCAGCATTATATGGTTAAAAGGTGAAATCAAGATGAAACAAACAAGAAAAGGATATGGTATAGGTAAGGGACAAGGTTACAAGAATATGATGCCGATGGATTCACACATCCATTCATTGAGTGCGAAAGGACAGAAGACAAAATGTATGTTGAAGATGCCAAAAATATTAAAGGCAATGGGTGGCTCTGAACCTTTTGAAACATTTAAGAAAGGAAACAAGAGAGCAGAGATTTATGTTGATGAAAATCCTGAAAGTCCAAGAGAATGGGATAATATGGGTAATATGGTTGCATTCCATAAAAGATATGAACTTGGTGACAAGACAGAACTCAATTCAAGTATGTTTGATGGGTGGGGAGATTTGCAGAAATATCTTTTTGAGACAAAGAAAGCAGTTGTTGTATTGCCACTATATTTATATGACCATTCAGGGTTGAGGATGAAAGTCGGAGATTTCAAAGGACAGTTGCCACAAGGTCATTATGAATTTGACAGTGGACAGGTTGGTTACATATATGCAACAGCCGATAACATCAAAGAGTCTCTTGGTGTGAAAAAAATAACAGATGAAGTCAGGAAAAGAGCAGAAAAGATATTGAAAGGGGAAGTAAATACCTTTGACCAATATCTATCAGGAGATGTCTATGGATTTAAGATAATTGAAGAAAAGCCAGTTACAGTGACAAAGAAATATCCAGACGGAAAAACAACCACAGTAAAAACAAAAGAAGAGGAAGAGATTGATAGTGTCTGGGGATTCTATGGTTTAGAGAGTGCAAAGGCAGAGGCAAAGGATGAATTGGGATTGAAAAGATGAAACAAACAAGAAAAGGACTTGGAATTGGGATGGGTATGGGTTATAAGAATCTTGTTCCGTTAGACCCATACATACATAGTTTATCTGCAAAAGGTGTTAAGACAATAGCATTATCAAGAGTTCCTTATGGTAAAGAATCAACACCAAAAAATAAAAGAGAATATAGGATGTTTACTCCATTAGGTAGTTCACCAGTCGGCACAATCAAAGAATGGAAAGACTTTGCCAAGAAATCCGATATTAAAAGATTCGTTATCAATGATATAGATGGAACATTTGAAGTTGATATTGATGCAAAAGGACAAAGAATGCCTGTTGAATTAGGCAATACAAAACTTTTAGATGAATTTAATAGATTGTCAGAGTTAGGTGAAAAAGGAAAATTAAAACAATCAGATATGGATTATTATTATGAATTAAGTAATGAATTAACTGTTAGAGGATTATATAAACAATCCAAAAGTTATAAATCCTTTCTTAAAAAGAAAGCAGGGAAAAAATTGAATGCAAAAGGAAAATATGATGATTATAATTTTCAAGACACACACCAAGAGAAAGTTATTCATTCAAGTTCTTGGCACAAAGGAAATTCATTTAGAACTGAATTAATGAATGCTGGTGATATTTTTAGAGAACTATCTATCCCACACCCACATAAAAGTTATCTTAATGAGAAAATAAGCAAAGTTAAACATTATATTAATCAGGTTGAAAAAGAAAGAGAATATAAATGGGATAAAGAAACCAGTGAAAATTTCATAAAGAAATATGGTCTTGACCCAAGAAAAACAAACATCCATCCAGAAGATAGTTATGAATATTCTCATATGAATAATAAAGGTAAGTTTGAAAAGATGGAAGAGCAATGGAAAAAACAACCTTACACTACAAAATTACAAAAGAAAGCAATAGACCTTAATTTGGCTATGTTAAAAAAAGATTTCAAAACAGCAAAAGAACTACTAAATAATATTGACAGAAATACTGGTGATATAAGATGAGAAGGAAAGGCTATGGATTAGGTAAAGGTCAAGGTTACAAAAATATGATGCCGATGGATTCACACATCCATTCATTGAGTGCGAAAGGACAGAAGACATATTCTCCTGTGAAATTAAATGCGAAAGGGAAAAAATACAAAAAAACCCAAGTAGAAAAAGATGAAGATTATGCTTATAATATTGCTGATGAATTTCAATTAAATCCAGAATGGGATTCAGTTGGACAGTTAGTTCGTTGGTATGCTGATGGAGAAATATCAGAGACCACATTAAGAGATAGGTTGTATGATTTAGAACAAAATCTACAAGAAGATTATGCTGAATATGTAAAGATGATGAAGAAAGCAGGGAAAAAGGTCAATGCAAAAGGCAAAAAGAAAAAAAGGAAATTATCTGTGGAAGAAGAGAAAATGCTTGAAGGAACATACAGAGATTTAGATATTGAAAGCAAATATTTTTCAGGTTCAGACTTTGATGCAAAAGGAGATGGAGATGTTGTTAGATTTAAAGACCCAAAAAGAGGAAATTTATCAGGAGTAATTGTTTCTGATGAAGGTGATACTTATACTATAACTTGTGGATGGGGTTCAAAAAGGTATCAAGTTACAGGTGTCCCAAAATCAAGTATATTAAAGGCAAAAGGAGAACCAATAGTAACCATTCCAACAAAAGACTGGAAAAAGATGGGATTATCAAAAAATAAATTATTAGAGAAAGTTGCATTGAAATTTGGTTATCTGCCTAATGTTACAAAAAAAGAGATGGATTATATCTTCCAAACAAATAATATTAAAGGTATTGAAAGCAGATTCATTGAGATGATGCATAAAAGACCGTTCACTACAAATGCAAAATCTACTACCAGCCTTGTCGTAAGACCTGCTGAAAATGTCACTTATCATAAAGGAATGTGGCAGACTGTTTTTGATGAGAAACATCCTGAACCAATGGAAAACAGTGAAAAACAGGAACTGATGAAAGAATCAACAATGTTAAAAAAGAAAATAAAAAATCTGTTATATGATGCGAAATCATACAAAGGTGAGAAAGCAAAAGACCACGAACTTTTAACCATAACTGTATTGAAAGATAAGTTCAGGCACTTTAATTTCTTGACTAATCATACTGATTGGAATGCAACTGGATATTTTAAAGATAAGATATTAGATGTTAAATTTGACAAAGAAAATAATGTCATTATGCAAGTGGAGTTCCTTGACACGAAGAATGAGAAGATTGGCAGAGAATTGAAAAAGAGTTTCAACAGACTGAATGAAATTGAGATTGGTGAATCATTATTATATATGAGGACACAACCATTGGAAGAATCAAGTCTTCCACTGGAACAATGGAGAAAGAAACAGAATGGGTAAACGGTATGACAGATGTGTAAGAAAAGTCAAGAAGTCAAGCAGAAAAGTCAATCCTTATGCTGTTTGCAGTAAGTTAAGAGCAAGAGGAAGAAAGAAAGTAATCGGTGTGGGAGTCAGTGCAAAACACATCAGTGCTATTATTGACGGATTACACAAGCAAGGTTACAAAGGTTTACAAGCAGTTGAAAAATCATCAGGATTTTTTGATATATTTTACAAAACATTTACAAAATAAAGGTGAGGAAAAAATGGGATTAACAAAGGCACAAAAACATAATAGGATGATGGACAAAATCTTTGAAGAGGCAAGAAACATACTACCATCTTCATTAAATACATTTTATTGGAGAAAAGGAAAAGTAGTAAAGAGGAAAAAATGAAAAGGCAAGGATTAGGCAAAGGTCAAGGTCAAGGTTATTATAATATATTACCAATAGATTCACATATTCATTCACTGAGTGCCAGAGGAGTCAAGCAGAAAGTTGATTACTCTGGTGCTGTTGTTCCAAAGGTTGGTGCAATCATACCTGCATTTCCAAATATGAAATGGAAACATTATGAACCGACAGATTATGATGGTGACATATGGACAGAAGAAGATTTCCAGATAGAACTGTTGAAAACAAATGGTGATTATGAAGTTGTATTTCAATATTATGGCATTGGTCGTGGTGGAATGACTGAATTCAAATCTAAAACAAAAACTTTCCATAATAAGAAAAAGGCAATGGAACATATCAAAGAGTTGAAGGATGACCCACATAAGTTTGCGAATGCTTACGAAAGCAAAGGATTTTATGCAAAAGGCAAATCAAAAGCAGATAAATTAAAAGAATTAAAAAGATTGCTTGGTGCTGATTTAGTTGAAGGATTGCAAAAAGAAATAAAGAAAACAGAAGGTTCTTTTGAGACAACAAAAGGTCATTATGGAGAATATATGGCTATTCTAAATAAATTCCCAAAAAGCCAATGGAGACAAATGACTGCCTTATTAATATTTTTAGGTGCAAACAGACAAGGTGTTATAGATGCAGTTAGAGTATCAAGTGGAACAACAAACCTTTATGCAAAAGGCAAGTCAAAATACATATATGAATTTGTGGAAGAAGATGTTACTGGAGATATTTTAGAAAAAAAATATTTTTCAAGTAAAAAAAAGGCAGAAGAATATAGAGAAAAGAAAGCACACGGATTAACAATACAAACAATAGGGACAGGACTTTATGTCAATAAAAAAGTGTTGAATGCAAAAGGCAAGGCAAAATATTTTTCAGATGTTCCTGTTTTATATTCAGATGAAGGTAAAAAAGAATTAAAAGAATTACAAAAAAAAGAAAAAGAAATCAATGAGGAATCAAGAGGTTATGGTTATGCACCATCTTGGAGAAAACAAAGTATCTCACAAAAATACAGATATAATTATGATAAATTAAGAGCAAACGAAAACTCAGGTTTATCTTCAAAACAAAGAAAAAAAGCAGTAAAGCAGATTAAGGACTTAAATAAAAAATATCAAGTATTTGATGTTGGAAAAGAATATAATGTCAGGCACGAAATAGGTTCTCACGAAAGTGTTAAATTGACAACTATTGAAGATAAAGGAAAGAAAATCCCTGTTTTAGTCAGAAGACAATCAACAAGATATGGTGGCTGGTCAGATACTCCAAATATTGATGTTGATTACGATGTCAAAAGAATATCAAACAGAAAAGCAAAGATGCTAAGAAAATCAATAGATTTAGGTGATAAATAATGGTAAAAAGAAGAAAACTTGGAACTGGAAGAGGACAAGGTTATATTAATATTGTTCCGATGGACAGTTATGTTCACGGACTGAATGCGAAAGGTATTGAAACTACTGGGATGCTATATGCCAAAGGTAAGAAAGGTGTTGTGATGCCGAAAGAAAACAGAGGACTTGTTGCTGTGTTGAAAGGCAAAGGTTTCAGAAAAGATTTTGGAACGATTCCGACTGCACCAAAGAAAGGTTTGATAAGAGAGATTGCACGGAAAGTCCACGAAGGTGTAGACTGGGCTATTGAATGGGAGAAAGAGCATCTACCTAAACAGAAGGCTTGGGTCAAGAAAGAGTTTGAGATGGCAAAAGAACTGGCTCATAAAGGAGAAGAGTTTGTCAAGCACGAAGTTGAAGAGTTTAAAGAAGGTTTCCAAGAAGGCAGAGGTAAGAAGGTTGCCAAGAAAAAAGATATGGATGATGTCAGGGATGAGTTGGATACTGATGATGATGGAGACCAAGATATTCATATTGATGAGTTGAAAAAGGTCAATAAACAGATTAAAGAAGACCTTAGCACAATAGATTTAGATAAGTCTGGAGTTCCAGACCATCTTGAGGTAGAGCCGATGGAAATTGATACACAGTTTACGAAAACAAAAAAGAAAGGTGCTGGATTTCCATTCCCAACAATAGACCCTGAAAAGAAGTATGGGAAAGAAGACCACACTAACCAGAAGATTACAATGCCATTACCTGCATTAGACCCAAAAGAGAAGTATGCAAAAAAGGATAAGGCTGGAAGATTAATAGAGCCACCTGTTCCAAGACCGTCAAAGACTTTTCCACAGAAAGCAAAAGCATTTGTCAAGAAAGAGGCAGGGATTGTCAAGGAAAAAACAGGAGAGGTTGTTCAGGCTGGAAAATCTTTCATAAGAAAGAAACAGTTAGAGGCTGACATACTTCATCATATGAAAGATACTGAACTGAGACAAAAAGCAATCAATACTCCAAGCATACTTGGAAAAAACAAGTTTGAAAGGGAACTGATTAGAAGGACAAAGAAACGGTTGAAAGTTGATGCAGAAATCAAAATGGCTAAAAAACAGGCTGTAACAGATATTAAAAAAGGGAAAACAGGTGGAATCTTCAACACATATTTTGGATTCCTTAACCCTATCCAAATAATCAAACCAAAGAAAAAGGTGAAATGAAGATGGTTAAGAAAGAAAAGTTTATGACATTAAAATTATCAAAGACAGATAAATTACAACTAAAAAAGATACTGGCTAATGCTGGAATTAGAGCAAAAGGCAGGAAAAGAAAATATGAGAAAAAATATCCAGACTCTAATCTATTATCAAGTCTGGCAAATAAAACTATTACAAATACTGATAAATTTTTAAAAATGTTAGGTAAAGGAAAATTCAGGTGATAAAAAATGCCAGAAAAATCAATGAAAAAATTAGGTAAGTTTGTCGCAAAACATCCAACAGGAGTAATAACATCTGCTGGTGTCGGTCTTGCTGTAACAGGATTTCCTATTGTAGCAGAAGTCGGTGGATTTATGGCACTTGGTGGACTGACTGCTGGATTCTTGAAAAAGAAGAAGAAAAAGTAAAGATGGTTCACAAATTACCCAAGATTATGTGGGAACATACAAAGGCAGGTATACCAGACCCTTGCATTAAAGTCAGGAAAGGCTCTGGGAAAGCACTTGCTGGACTCATATTCAATCCATTGACAAGCCTGATGATAGAATCAGGCAAAGGTCAAGATATTAATCTAAAAAAACTCAAGAAAGCAAAGAGAGTAAAAAGGTGTTTATGGTGACTAAAAAATTAAAATTTACAAAAGACATGGAAAAAGCATTAGATAAGATATTTGTAAAGAGGAAAAAGAAACCTGTTGATAATCTTAAAAATTTACAAAAGACATTCAAGAAAGTTATGCCAAAAATAAAATTAAATGCAAGAGGAAAAGCACTTGATTGGAAGGTTCACTGGCAAAGGAAAACAAGAGATGGAACAAAAGAAAGGCTAATGAGGGTTTGGAGTCCATCAAAAAAAAATATAATTTACAAAAAACAAATATATTTTAAGAACAAAGGTTGGGTGACTCAAAGATGAAACAAAGAAAAGGCTACGGTATAGGTAAAGGTATGGGTTACAAGAATCTTATGCCGATGGACAGTTATATTCATTCATTAAGTGCTAAGGGTGTAAAGAGTAGAATAATATTCTTAAATCCAACGAATGAAGGTCAAGATTTGAATTATGTTGAAACCCATAGAGGTAATTTCAATACTGCACAAATAAGAGCAGAACAGATGAAAAGACAGTTAATAAAAGCAATGCCACAAGGAAGTATCAGAGTATCTATACAAGACCAATCTGGAAATGAACTTATGTTGAAAGCAAAAGCCAAGAAATCTCTTTATGCAAGAGCAAAACAAGAAAAGAAAATTGAACAAAAACTTAGACAGATTAAAAAAGAGCATCCAGAGGCATACAGAAAAATTAAAAAAGTGATAAAAGAACACCCACTTGCTGTCTATGGTGCTGGAAGTGTTGGTGTTATGACTGTTGGAAGTATATTAGCACCAATGGTTGGTATGGTTGGTATTATTGGAGAACTTATAGCAGTGGGTGGTGTCTTAGGAGTTAGTTTTGTTGCATTATATAAAATTCTTGAAAAAGTAGAAGGTGAAAAATGAGAAAAGGTTATGGATTAGGCAAGGGTCAAGGTTACAAAAACTTGATGCCAATGGACAGTTACATCCATAGTTTATCAGCCAAAGGTATAAAGAGTTATACAAAATCTGAACAGACACGGTTAAAAAACCTTTTACATTCACAAAGGAATGCTATAATCACAAAAAGTGCAATGAAACAACCACATAAAGATATTGTTCAAGTTCTTGAAGAAGTTGATGATGCAAGAAGAACTATTGAGTTTGGATTAGGTGCAAAAGGCAAAAAATATGCAGTGTATGATGAACAAACTAATAGATATATGGAAACAGGAAGAAATGTTCCATTAAATCAATCTATTGAAGAGATTTGGGATTATTGGGAAGGTGGTGCAGATTTATCACAAGAAGATTATGATGAAATGCAAAAATGGTCTTTAAAACAAAAGAAAGAGTGGTTAGAAGGAACAGGTTTCAGATTTGATGAAGTTGATAAAGATTTAAAAGAAGAATTAGATAATATAGATGAAGATAGTTTTTATGCAAAAGGCAAGGAAATGAAACAAATAACAAAATATTATAATAAAACAATAAAAGAGATTTTAGAAGAATATGATGAAATACAAAAAAGTGGATTAAGTATTAATGATAGCAAGGAATTTATTGAAAAAAAATATAACATTAAATTAGAAGATTTAAAATTTGTTAAATGAAAAGGTGATATGAAATGAAGAAAAAATTAAGACCAACCAACTTATTATTTAATGTTTTATCTGATTTAGTTTATGGAAAACCATTCCAAAAACTAACACAAAAAAGGAAAAAAACATTAAAAAAAGCATTTTTTGTGAGGGAAAAATGAAAAGAAAAGGATACGGATTAGGCAAGGGTCAAGGTTACAAGAACCTGATGCCAATGGACAGTTATATTCATTCATTAAGTGCGAAAGGTGTTAAAACGACTTATGATGTTGAAGTATATAATAGGTTACAAGCAGTTTATCCTGATGTTTTCAGACAAAAGAAATTCAAGAATAAAAAATCAGCAATAGATTATGCAAAAGCAGTTTATGAAGAGGAAAATCCTGTTGAAAGTGCAAGAGTTATGGAATTCAAATCTGGCAAAGGAAAAATCATTTGGGATGATGGTGAAAAATTATCTGCAAAAGGCAACTCAGATAAAGCAGAAAGGCTTGTTAGGTTGAAAGAACTTATGGGTGCAGATTTAGTTGAGGACTTACAAAAACAAATACAAAAAATAGAATCTGGAATTCCAACAACAAAAGATAATTATGGGAAATATATGGTTATTTTAGAAAAATTCCCAAGAAATCAATGGAGAGAAATCACTGCAATATTACTGTTTTTAGGTGCAAAAAGGAAAGGTGTCATTTCAGCAGTTCAAGTTTTGGGTTATGATACAATAAATGCCAAAGGCAAGAAGAAAAAGAAACTTACTAAAGAACAAAAGATAAGAAGAGGTATTGGGTTTGTTGCAGGGTTGGTTGCTGGTGCAGAGGCAACAAAAGGCACAAGATATGAAGGTGCAGGTGCATTGGTTGGTGGATATGCAGGTTATAAAATTGCAGAGGGATTTGATGCAAAAGGCTGGAAAAAGACAATGAATTCAAAAGAGATAGTTCAATGGGATGAAGTAAATTCTAATATTGAAATTGCTGTGACTAATTTTGGAATAGATAAAGATTATACTATCATCTTAAAAAAATCAGGTAGAGATATTAAAAATCTTGCTACTGGACTTACTAAAAAACAAGCAATGAAAAAAGCACAGGAAATAATGAAATCTGATGATAGAAAACAAGTTTGGTTGGATAATCCTGCAAGTTACAGATTATCACCAGAAGAATGGCATGAAATTGGTAATAATCAAAAGGTGAAGAAAAAATGAAAAGAAAAGGATTAGGAAAGGGTAAAGGTTCAGGATATTACAACATCATTCCGACTTATGACAGTTATGTTCATAGTTTGAGTGCAAGAGGTATAAAATCTTATTTGCCAAAAAAACTGAAAGCAATGGGAAATCTGACAAGTTATGTCATTGATAGTGAATACTCTGTTGTTGTCTGGGCAGAAGATACAAGGACAGGATTCAGGCATCTGGCAAAACTGATGAAGAATGGTGTTGAGATTGATACAGCAAAAGCAGTTTATTATAATAGGACTTGGGAAAGGTATAATTTCCAGACAGTCATAAATAGTGTAATAAGAAAGCATTTTGATGAGAAGAAAGCAGAAGAAAAGATTAAACTGCTTGAGAAAAAGGCAGGACTATACAGGATGGATGCGAAAGGTAAAGTGCCTTTTGATTTGAGAGATACAAGAATGTTTAATTTTACAGATATTGTAAAAAAAGTTGGAGATGAAGTCGTTGTAAGAACAGAAGATGGTCTTGAATGGACTGGAAGTATAGTAAAAGAATTTCCAAAAACAAAAGAAATTGAAGTATATTTATATGCGAAAGGCAAAAAGAATCCTGTAAATAAAGATAATCTTGTGAATTATATTATGGACTATGAAGGTGGAGACCCAACAGTTGAAGATGTTGTTAATTTGTTTTCTTATCTTGTAGAGACTGGTCAGGCTTGGACATTACAAGGTATGTATGGAAGACAGGCACAAAGATTGATTGAGGCAGGAATCCTTGACAAGAAAGGAAAAATTAATTGGAAAAAGGTTGATAAACCAGAAGAAGAATATTATGGGTTGAATGCAAAAGGTAATGGTCTTGAGTATGCAAGAGGATTACATAAATTAAAAGAGTGGAATAAGAGAAATAGAGACATTTATCAAGAAGGATTGGATGATTTAGAAAAAGGAGTTCCAAAAAAAGTAGTTGGAGAAAGAATGATAAAAAAACTTGAAGAAAATCGTCTACAAGCAAAGAGAGACCTTCTGGCAGACTTATCTAAGAAAGGTGTAAAGATAAATAAAGATTTGATTAGAGTGATGAAAAGAAGGCTTAATGATAATAAGATAACACAATCAATGATATTTTTAGATGGAAAAAAGTCTTATATTGTTGCAAAAGACCTTGAAAAGCAAGGGTTTGATTATCTTATGAATCTGTGGAAGACACCATTAGGAAAAGAGAGATTGAATAATCCTTTCGGTTTCAGGGAAGAAACCATATTAAAAGATTTTGACCATTTTGAGTTGAGAGAATTCCGTGATACTGCCACAAGTTTTGCTCAAGATAGAGGAATACATTATTATAACCCAATCTGGACAGTCGTTTCCAAATCAGGAGATGAATTTGATTATTACTGGACTGGAGATGGTATAAACATAACAGGATGATGCCAATGAAAAAGAATAATTATGTAAGAAAAAAACCGTCAATAAAAATTAGGAAGACAAAGCACGGTCTTGAGATTGTCAAGACTCTGTATGATGAATTCGGTCAAGTGCTGAAAAAACAAGTTGAGGCTATCAGGAAATAAAATGGGTAGACGACCAAAGTTTAAAGTCCAGCCGAAACGGAACGGTCTTGTTGAAGAAAAACCATATAATATGTCATATTCAAAAGTTGGCATCATACTGAATGAGAATCAAGGTGAAAAGGATGAAGAATAAACTGCTCAAAATCTTTTTAGGAACTATACTATTTATATTAATGCTTGGAATAGCAAGTGCTGTGGAATGTGGTGAAGTTCCGACTGATGATTGTGAAGTTACAACAGACACAACATTTAATATTTCTACATATAATCTGGCAAATGGAATAAATTTAATTGGGAGTGATGTAACTCTTGATTGTAATGGTGCAACATTAAATGGTTTAGGCACAGGTAGTTTAAATGGTATTTATATAGTATCTCCTCATAATAATATAACAGTAAAAAATTGTAATGTCCAAAATTACAACAAAACTATTTATACAGATGGAACAGTTGGGAGTGGTTCACTGACTGATATAACTATTTTTAATAATAATTTTATCAATGCATCAGTTTATTGTATTGATTTATTCTTTACACAACATATTGACATATATAATAATAATTGCACAGTGATAGGTGATGGAAGAGGGTTGGTGGTTGGACAGGAAACAGATAATGTTGATGCAAGAGATATTGATAGCACAACAGGAATTAATATTTGGGATTGGAACGGTCAATTTTATAACATAACAATAGATACAGAGTTAAACAATCATACTGCTGAATTATCAAGTTTTATAGATTTTGATGTAACTGCATTTTTTTATGATGTCAAGATTGATGGTTACGACATAACATCTATTAAAAATGTTACAGATGGACAATCTTTTACAAAAGATACTTATATAGTTCATTTTAAACCTTGGCAATATACAAGCAGTCTGCCTAATGGTATAAATATTGGTGCATCAGGTATAACTTTAGATTTTAGGGGTGGTTACGATACTTGGGCAATGTGGGGTGGCACATCAGTAGAAATAAAAGGAACAGGCAGTAATAGTGGAATTAGAAATAACGGATATGATAATGTTATAATAAAAAATGCTATCATTACAGATTATAGTAAAGGAATAGACATTGATAATTCTGAAAATGTTACTGTATTAGGAAATACTATTTATAATTCAGATTATGGTATAGAACCTGACGGAAATATTGCACTTTCTATTATCAATAACACAATAATCGGCAGTTCTAACAGAGGAATATCGGCAGAAAGTGGGCAAACAGATTTGTTGATAGATGGAAATAGCATACACGATTCATTTTTACCAATCAGAATAAGTGGAGAATGGGGAGATAATTTAGGGGTAACTATAATAAATAATAATGTTACAAATTCAACCATCCAATTAATTGATATTGCATTAGGAACAAATAATAATATAGTTGTTACTGATAATTATTTTACAGGTTCAACAGGTAGTGCGAATGCAGTCCTTTTTGGCAACATAGTTAATTTCACATATACAAGGAATACTGTGGAATCTCCAAACTTTTATGTATTCGGCACTAACTCAAACTTTGAGATTTATGATAGTGAGTTTGGTAGCATATCAGTTGAAGGAACAGCAACAGGATTATTAAATTTCACAAATAACTCAATAACTGACAATGATGTGATAAACAGTTTATCTCCTGCTCAATCTGTTGGTGGTAATATGGTTTGGACAGGAACAGACGGTGTTACTTACAATGTAACTACACCAACAAATGACCAAAGTTTAACTCAAAATACAATGTTTACAGATGGAACTTTTAATTTGCCAGATGGTGTAACTTTTGGGGATGTAGATAATATAGAACTACATTGTAGAGGTCAGACTTTAAATGGTTCAGGAAGTGGAGTCGGAATTCAAACTTGGAAAGAAAATTTAACTATCAGAGATTGTTTAATCACTAATTATGGTGACGGTATAAGAGGTTCAAAATGGTCAAACCAATTAACTATTTACAATAATGATTTTTCAGGTCAGACTAATAATGGAGATATTTTTGTTAATGCACCTGATGATTATGGTGGAGATAATATGCACATCTTTAATAATACATTTACATCAAATGTCTTGTTTGAAGGTGGAATATTTAGCAATAATGCTATAATAGAAGATAATATAGGAACTTCTTTTCAAACTTTTGGTGATAATAATTTGACTTTAAGGAATAATAGTATGGGTATATTGACACTTTGGGGAACATCTAATGTTACTGTTGAAAATAATAGAATAACTTATGGTGGCGATGAAACAGTCCTTATAACAGAAGATAATTCTGGAGATGATGATGCACATACATTCAATTTATTTGACAATGCAATTATTGGAGAAGTTAAAATAGCTAATGCCAATGATATAACAATAGAAAATAATACTATAACAGGAAGAATAACTCCAAATAATGCAGAAAATTTAATAGTGAGAGATAATAACATAACATCTACATCAACTTATGCTTTCAATAATATGGTTACATCAGGAGATAGCATAATTGAAGATAATAACATCGATGGTAATAATACAGGCAGAGGTTTTAGAGTTAGTGATGGGGATACATCAAGTGGAAATCTGATAATAAGAAATAATGTTTTTAGCAACATTATAGACCTTTATTACTCAAACCGAATAGCAAATACAAACATATCAAAATATGACAATGTTTCGATTTATAATAACATTATTGATAAAGGACTGCTTATAACAGGAACAGCAAATGTTCATCTATATAATAATACTCTTGATGATGTTAGATTTTACACAATGGATACTGACATCTGTAATAATGGTATTGGTAATACTTATTTGGGTAAATGGGAATTTTATGCTTTGGGAGTAGATTATTTACATTGGGGAAATACAACAAATTTTAATCTGGATGCAAATTGTCCTTCACTAACCATTCCAAATGGTATTATTATTTGGAATAATTGGGGAGATAGAGAACAAATATTAAATGTGAATTTCAATGATGCAACAATAACAGGTTCAGGTGATGTCGGTATCAATGTTACAGGGAAAAATTCAACAAGTAAACTTGTAAATTCAACTATTGAAAATCTTACAATTACAGGGTTTACTAAAAGTTTGGTGTTTGAAACTAACACAGAAAATAACACATTCCAAGATTCAACAGTAGATTCAACTTTTGAAATATTTGGTGTTGATGGTGTTACTCTTGAAAACAATAATTTGGTAGATATGTTAATAACAGATGATGGTAGCAACCCTTCAAGAAATGTAATAGTTAGAAATAATAACATAACAGCACAACCTTATCCTGATAACATTCACTTCTATGGTGTAGAGAATTTCATATTTGACAATAACGAAATTATTTGTTCAGCAGGAACAACAGGTATATTTCAAATTAGAGATGATGCAGATTTATCTGCTGGAAATTGGGAATTTAAGAATAATAATTTAATTGATTGTGAAGGTTATAATGGTAATGTATTTTCAACAAATTATCAATATGGACTAATGAATAACATATCTATCTTTAATAACAATTTCACAGGTAATTCTGTTGCAGGTGGTGATGTAACTATTTCAAGTCTTAAACATACCAATCTTTCGTTCTATAACAATTCAGTTAGGATATTTGATATAAGTTCACATGATGAATTTGATTTCTGCAATGGTGGTATAAGCAACATATATCTTGATAAAATTCAGATAAGAAGTTTTGGTGATTTAGATTTCACACTTAATAGTGCTTGTAATCCTTTGATATTACCAAATGGTATCCGTGTATTCAATGATGATGGTGGAACAGACCACATAATTAATATAGATGGTAATGGTGTTGAGATTTCAGGAACAGGCGATGTTGGTATAAATGTTACAGGAGAAAGTTCAAGCACAAAAGTAATAGATTCAACTATCAAAGACATAGACATAACAGGGTTTACAAATAGTTATATCATAGAAGAAAATACTGAGTCTAACACAATAATTCTTGGAAATTTTGATGGCATATTTACAGATTCAGGAACAAGCACAAAAGTAGTGGTAGCATCTAATGTTACAATGGGAGATAATATTCATATCATACCAACAGGAATTACAATAAATGCAAGTGGCATTATTTTAGATTGTGGTGGTTCAGTATTGAATGGCACAGGTGGAAGTGGGATAGGGATTTCAGGTTCAATATCTTCTAATGTTTCAGATGTTGAGATTAAAAATTGTAATATTGAAGGATATGGAACAGCAGGTTATTTCCCTTGTGATTCAGGTTGGTCAGGTTATATAATGGATAATTGGGAATTTCATAACAATAATCTCTCAAATAATCTGGATGGTGATATAGTGAATTGTGTCGGTAGTGCAATAAATATGAAAGTTCATAACAATACTCTTTCAACACCAAGCATTAGTAATAGTGCAGATTTCACTATTTTTGCAGACAATTCAGTTGAGGGTGATGTAAGTTCAGGTGCAACTTCAAGTGTATTCAATAATGTATTCAATTCAGATTTCTACATTTCATCATCTGATGTTGATATTTGTAACGATGGTTTAGGAAATACTTATAATGGGAAAATAGGTTTCAGGAATAGAGATATTGATTATGCCTTTGAAAGTGCTTGTCCTTTGACAGTTCCAGATGGTATTCTTTTAGAGATAACAGCACCACAATTTCCTTGGGAAAGCAGAACAGATTATTCTATGAATCTATCTGGAAATGATGTGGTATTAACAGGTTCAGGTGATGTTGGTATTAATATAATAGGATTGAACTCAACTGCCAGAGTAAAAAATTCAGTAATTCAAGATTTTGATATGTCTGGATTCACTAAAAGTTTAGAATTTGATGCTAACACAGATAATAATATATTCCAAGATTCAACTATTGAAGACCCATATTACGATTATGGAACAAGTAACCAGTTCTTGACTTTAGATGTTCCAGCACCAGTATTTTCAGGTGTGTCACCAACAACAGGTTTCCGTAGTCTTCCACAAGATTTCACTTATACAATCACAACCATTGCAGAGATAGATTATTGTAATCTATATTTTGATGGTAATGTTGCAGAATCTGAATCATCTTTTGGTGTGAACGATAAAACAAATCCTTTTTCATATGAGATAAGTTCCATCCCACCAACAATGTATGAAGAACATAACTGGAACATCTTATGTTATGATGTTTTCGGCAATCTTGTTGATACAGGGAGTTACCAATTCAGATTATCAGAAGTTGGACAACACGAATCAAATGATATAACAGGACTTGTCTTTGATACAGCAGTTGAAGGTGGAAGGGAAGTTGTAGGTCTTGCAGGATTGATAGCAATGATTGGGGTTGGAACTTGGTTGCTGTTTTTGATATAAACAGCCTGTTACACTAAAAAACAGAAGATAAAATAAAATGGCTAAAGAAAAAGAAATCATAAAAAAAGTGTTGAAGGGTGGGTATTTAGCAATAACTGACCCATTGAAAATAATTAGAGATAGTAAAAAGAAGAAGAAAAAGAACTGGAGATTACAGTTCAAAAGGCTAATATAAAATGGCTTGTAAAAAACCAAAGATGTATGCCAAAGGCAGAAAACCATTCAATCCGATAGGTTTCCTTATGGCACTTGATATTGAAAAGTTTATGGTAGACAGTTGGATAAAGAAAAATGGAAAGAAGAAACATAGGTAAAGGATTAGGCAAAGGATATTATAATATGTTGCCGATGGATAGTTATGTCCACAGCCTGTCAGCCAGAGGCATAAAGTCACAGCAATGTCTTGTGAAACCAGTAAAAAGAAAATTATCATCACCAAAATTACATATCTTGACTAAAGACCAATTTGAAAAGAGATTTGAAGATGATTACAAGCCAGAAGAAGAAGGCTATGCAACAACAAAAATATATCCTGATGGAAAGACAGAAATCTTCTTGAAAGATTCAGGAGATTTCCAACGGAATATGAAATTAATTGCTCACGAATTCAATGAACTCAGTATATGGCATCATCTTGTCAATGAAGAGTGCATTGACCCATCAATAGCCGATGAGATGGCTCATAATTTAAATGAAATAAAAGTAGAAGGAGTGCTTGATACCTATGAACTTGATGCAAACAACTAAACAATATATTATATATATAGTATTGATGATTTTATTACTTACAACAGTTTCTGCTATTGATATAACAGATTGCACAAATTTCGTGTTTGAAAATTCAAGTAATACATATTATCTTATTAATAATGTCACACAAAACAGTTATACAGGATTTTCAAATAATGGATGTATGGCTTTCTCAGATTTTATTCAAGATGTAGTTTTAGATTGTCAGGGGTATAATATCAATTATTATAATGTAACACATACTCCAACAATCACTGTATTAAATGGACATAATATAACTGTAAGAAATTGTGCAATTAATACAACAGATGCAAGAGCATTCACACTTGCAAATACTGGAACATACGATATTTTGATTGAAAATAACGACATTCTTGGTCAAGAGGGTATAAGTATGATTAATGGTGCTAATAATGTAATCGTGCAGAATAATTCAATCGTCATAGACACTCCAGATGCTGGAATAATTTTAGCAACAAATAATGATAATATAACAATAAGAAATAATTTTATTGATAAAGGTGGTTTTGGATTTGTAATGGATAGTGGTGATTTAAGTAGCAGTGAAAATATTTTTATCTATAATAATAATTTTTCTATGGAAATTGGTGGAAGGGGTTTAGAGTTGAGAGACAACTCAGGTAATGGCAGTTGTCCAATAAATCTTCAAGTGTATAATAATTCATTTGATAAACAACCGTTTGAAGATAATATTCTCTGTGATGGAAATAATTATTTTGAACTGTCAAAAGATAATTACTATGGAAATTACTGGGAAAGTTATACAAGTTGCACAGATTTAGGAAATGGATGGTGCAATGATTCTTATATCCATTCAGATGCAATAGAACATTATCCATTGGCTAATCCAGACCGTTCTGTAAGTTGTGAGGCTGATTGGCAATGTGGAAGTTGGAATGCCTGTGTAAACAGTTCACAAACTTGTAATACAACATTTGATGATAATTCTTGTTTAGATTTCAGGACATACCCACTACTTACACAAGGTTGTGTCTCTTGCAACGAATCTTGGATTGCAGATTTAGATTCTTGTTTAATTAATGATACACAGTTATTGACATATCACGATGAGAATGCCTGTGGAACAACTGTGATGTTGCCACCACAGAACGGAACTTATGTTGCTTGTAATTACTGCACGATTTCATATCATTCAGAACAGACTGCTTGTCTTAATGAGACGATAACTACTTATTATGTCAATGATAATTTTGGCAGTTGCTGTAATATGACAAGCATCCCAGCAGATTGCGACTTGCCAAGCAACTCAACAGTTTCCTGTGCAACTGGAGATTCAAGTCTGATAACAGGTCTGGTAATAGATACATCTGTTGAAGTTGGTAGAGTCTGGGTTGGATTTGCAGGATTGATTGCAATGCTTGGTATTGCAGGATGGGTTATGTTCATAATATGAGGTAAACGAAAATGGCTAAAAAAGATAAGACAGTTGTAAGCAAAAAGTTTTATGAGTGGTGGAAGAAATCACCAAAAAAAAGAAAACAAGAAGTTAGTGGAATATTTGGACATATGGTATTTATCGGTGCAACACCAAAACAAGCAGAAAGTCATATTAAAAAATTATTCAAGGTGAAGAAAAAATGAAAGTTTCAAAAGCAGAAAAGATGTTTTTTAAAAATCAGAAAAACAAAACACCTTTGGAAGTTGTAAAATCACATAGAAAAATATTTAGAAGATTTAGAAAAGAAACAAGCATAAAATCAAATTTTAAAAGATACAGGTGAAATCAAGATGAAACAAAGAAAAGGATATGGTATAGGTAAAGGTCAAGGTTACAAAAATATGATGCCGATGGATTCACACATTCATTCATTAAGTGCGAAAGGTGTTAAGCAGAAAGTAGATTATATGAGGGCTGTTGTCAGGTTTGAAGACTTGAATCCAGATTATCCTTCAACACAGATGCAAGGCATAAAGATTGAAGTCTTAGAAAGAGATTACAAAGACCCAAACTATATTGATGAGAAAATAGAGAATACAAAAAGATTCTATAATAATCTTCTTGATAATTTTGGGAATAGGATTAAAGACCCTGAAATCCAGAAAGAGTTTAAGAAAAGGCTGGAAAGTGGCTCATTGAAGGCAAAAGGCACAAAATATCCAAGAGATAGAAGAAATTATGAGATTAAAGGAATATTCAAGAAAAAATATCCAAATGCAAAGATAAAGGTTAGAATACAAAAATATAGTGGTGGTGAAAGCATAAATGTTTATACAGATTTGCTTAAAGACCCATACAATACTTTGCCTGAATTTAACCACATACAATGGAAAAGAAGAGTTGGACAAAATCTTTCACAAGAAGAATATAAGATATATAAAAAAGGTAGTGAGATGTGGGATAAAATGAAAGAGAAAGAAAGGGAAATAAAAATTTTACTTAGTGATTTCAGTTATGTTAGTAGAGACCAGTTTGGAGAAGTTCTATCAGGTGGAAATACTTTCTTATTTGTAGAACCATTGGAAAAAGGTGATTACTGATGAAACAAAGAAAAGGTTACGGATTAGGTAAAGGTATGGGTTACAAGAATCTGATGCCAATGGATGCACACATCCATTCATTATCAGCAAAGGGTGTCAAGACTTTTGGTGTCAGGCACAAACAAGTATTAGGTTTCAAAGATTATATTGATGAACAAGAAGGGAATGAAATTAATGTTCCATCAAGTGTAAAAAAATATGTCAAATTAGCATTAAAAAAGGAAGAGTTCTTTGATGAGGCATTTGCAGAATACCCAGAAGGTAAAAAAATTAGTGCAAAAGGCAGGAAGACAAAATCAGAATTGATTGAAACTATATTAAGAGATTGTTACACAGAGCAAATTGAAATAGAAGATGATTTAGATGATGAATTATTAAATGATGAACTGGAAACTTGGACAAACAAAGAATTGGAAAATTATATAGAACAAAACCAATATAAATGATAAGGTGAAGAAAAAATGAAACAAAAAAGATTAGATGTATTAAAAAAATTAGGTATTGACGATTTAACAAAAGAGACACAAAAACAAATAGGACAACTTAATCAAGCAGACTTTAATCTGCTAAAATATGTTACACAAGCACTGAGGAAAAAAAAATGAAACAAACAAGAAAAGGATATGGTATAAATAAAGGACAAGGTTACAAAAACTTGATGCCAATGGATAGTTATGTCCATTCATTAAGTGCCAGAGGTTGCAAATCAAAGACAAAATTATATGCAAAACAGTCATTGACTCAAGAAGAAAGAAGAGAAATAACAAAAATATATGGTAATGCAGAAGTTCTGTCTAAAAAATTAATTAAAGAAATTAGAGAAAGTGAAAAACTTTCAATGTATCTTTTTGATAAAAAGACACTAAAAGAGCAAATTAGTAATATGGAAGAAATGGTTGGGAAAATTGATGAAGGCATAAATGTCTTACAACAAGCAAAAGGAACAACTCAAAAAGTTAGAGTATTAAAAGAAGAAAGAAAAGTTATAACTGATTTCATTAAAAAAATGGAAGAACAATTAAATGAGAAAGGCAAGAAGAAATCTCTTTATGCAAGAGCAACGAAGACAGATGAAGAAAAAGTAAAAAAAACATTTATTGGTTTCTTAAACAGTGAGAGGGAAAAAGAAAAAGAATATTACAAAGATTTCAAATACCATAAATATTCAGACCCTTTTGCAGATGTTCAAGTTAAAACTGATAAAGTAATGGAATATAAACATAATGATGATGAAAGCAAAGGCTGGACTGGTGTTATGAGTTATATGGACAAAAAACCAAAAGACAGTAATGTTGTTATTGTTGTCACATATGATGGTGCAGGTTATGATTACTTTTCACCATCTGGAGATTATTTAAAAGGCAGGTATACAGATGATTTCCAAAAAATGCTTGATAAAAAGTTTGGAAAAGAAAAATATCATATAGAACATAATAATAATTGGTCATTTTCAGTATACAAGGAAGAATAAAAATAAATTAAAATATAGTCTTACCTTGACTTTTCCACTTCATCCTGTAATAATGTTTCTTGACAGATTCAGCAGTTCTGAAACGGAGACCTGATTTAAGATAAATCTGCACAACCTCAGAAGGTCTCTTCCTTATATTATTTTTTATGAGCATCTCTTCTGCTCTGGTCAATCCTCTATGTTTTGTCTTGCTGTAACTCTTGACCTTCTTTCTCTTTCTTCTATATTCTTTGACACTGATTGGTCTCAATGCATCTTGGATTGTTACTTGCTTGACTTTCTCTATCTTTGCTTTGCTGACACCAACAGATTGTTTAAATCTTTTCTGGATTTCTTTCCTTAACTTCTTACCTTTCAAGGCAGGTCTCTGTGTCTTTAACCTCTGTTTTATCTCTGTTTTCTTCTGTTTAGTGTTGGTTTCTATTACTTTTTGTATGTCAATGGTATTAAATATTCCATCAAGGCAAGTAGTAAGGTCATCACCCCTTGCATCAATATCCTTAACAATTTCATTCAAAGAAGGGTCTGACTTGAATATCTGTCTTACAACTTTCGTCAGGCTTTCCTTATCAAAAATCTTTGCTCTCAGTCTCTTGTCATTTAGAATATAGCCTATATATCTGTTCGGCTGACTATTTATAATTTCGCATCCTGAACCCATTTATACCACCACCTTTATTTTATTATATTTTCTATGAATCTTATTATGACAATTATAACAAACAACTTTCCAAAAGTTCCTATTTTTAGTGTATTTCATATGATGAATTTGTAAATCTTCATTTGAAGAACATATTTCACAGCATTTCTTTCCTATAAATTCTTTTTTATGGCGAAAAGTATATTTTCTAATAAATTGTTTATGAAATTCAACAGGATTATTTTTTACTCTTTCATAATCTTTCATTTGCCATTCTTTCCTTTTTTTCTTTGGGATTGTTTTTTTTCTTTCTCTTTCTTGTTTTAATCTCTTATCTTGGTTCTTTATATACCAGTCTTGACTATAACAACTCTCACACATTCCAAAAGCAAAATGTCTTGTTAGTTTTCCACACTTACAATTTACAAGTCTGGAATGTTTTGCAGGTTGGTTATTTAATACATATTTTCTGAATTTTCCATAACAAGTAGAACACATTTGTCTTCCTTGATTAAATGTCTCTTTCCCACATTTCTTACAATTTATCCAAGCCTTTATATGAGGAATAAAATCACCACTTGGTATGATTAAGTTGAACTTTTATTTAAAACTTTCTAAATCTATGTCTAAATCTTTCAACAATTTGAGAATGCCTTGCTCTCTTTCTTTTTTCAACACATCTGTGTTCCTGTAAAGCAGACCTCTCTTATAGACACCTGCTTTCAAAACATTTATCGGCTCTACAATTTCAAGATTGAAGTTAAATAACTGGTCATCGGTCAAAGGTAATGCAATTTTTTTACTTTTCACATCATAAGAATAACCAGTCTTACAAACTCTTTTCACATCAAAAACAGATGTATCAACAGTATCACAGGCTAACACAGTCTTAATTCTCATTGCCAACAATTTGAACAATTTGACAATATCAAAATAAACACCCTTGACATCAACAACAGGCAATTTGATGTGTGAGAATTCTTCATAAGGCACAATAAAATGCACTCCTTTTGAACCAGAGAACTTGACAGAATATTTAATCTTATATTCATCAAAGAACAATTTAATTGCCTTTCCATCTCTTTTGATAGATTTATCCAAATCTTCACTGTCTGTTTCTAAAAAGAAATTATACTTGGTAATATACTCTTGAAATTTATCAAGCCAAATCTTCTGCTGTTGTGACTTGTATCTCCATACATAAGAGAATGTTGGGAAATCACGATAGGTAGCAAGACTGTGGTATAAGTTCATCTCATTCTTGAAAAAACCGAACTGTTCCCAATGTCTCTTCAACATATTTATGTAAGATGCATTCAACCACCTGACAGGCAACCTGACCTTCAATTTACCAGTCAATTCATCTTTTACATATGGTATGAACATAGTTTCTCTGTGTTTAAGTTGATGAATCAACTCATATTGCACATCAACTATTGAATACCAACCTTTTCTTGATATTTTCATTTTCTGATGAATTTATTACCAGACAATTTGAAATCTGCCTTAGTTGTTATGTTTAAGGTAGTAATCTTGGTTATTTTAAGGGTTTCTTCTGGCAGTATGCCTTTTTCTATATACAATTTAATAAGGTCATAATTCGCAAATCTCTTGTCCCTGTGTTTAATCTCAATAGAGAAGTCACCAATAGATTGAATCCGTAACTCTTTCTCAATCATATATTTCAATACATCTTTCCTGAGTTCTGCAATGACTTTGTTTTTCTTTTCAACAATTTGTCTTGCCTTATGAATTCTTTTGACTTTTTTTTCAATGTCCATTAATGTGTCTGCCATATCCACCAACAATTTGAAAAGACAATTTATATAAAAAGATTTTGATGGAACAATTTGATGGAATAATTTGAAAAAAAGAGGATAAACGACCATTTTCTCTTATAGAGGAGAAGTAAACGAAACATTTATATAGTCTAAAAATATCCTCTACTATATTAGTGGAAGGTTCATAGTGAATAGAAGTTTATACAGCAGATGTTCAGTGACAACACAGATGACTCATCCAAGAGGGCAAGGGTGCAGAATCCTGATACCAACTTGGGTGGTGGGGAGTAAGATGCCAAGAGGAAACCACAGCATCAGAAACCAATGAGTGTAGCAGAGGCAAAGTAAGTGAAGACAACAATGCCTGAACCAGTTATTTTTCTTAGATTAACCTATGCCAGTTAAGGCTGGATAGGGTCTTAGGAAAAGTAAAATGCCTAAACAATTATATATATTATATAACAACCATTGGAAAATGGATAACAAAAGAGGTAAATAAAAAATGACCAAAAAACACAAAAAAGAAAATTGTTGGTGTGGCTTTTGCCATTGTAGTGATTGCATAGACCCTGTTGAAGAATGGGGGGAAGAAATAGAATAATTTTTTTTGTGGTTTTTAGGTGAAAAACAGGTGATAATGAATGGAAAAAATAAATGGAATTGAAAGGGATAACGGTTACTGGTTAAACAACGAATATCATTGTGATTGTGACATATGTATGGGTGGAAAATGTGTTTGCAACCATAAATATTTTATGTCAGACAAAAAGGTGAAAAAATGAAAGAACAAAAAAAACAACCAACTGAATCTCTTGTGTCTAAATACAAGATTGAATGTATTACTTGTGGAAGACATTGGAGAGATAAGAGAAGAGATAAACAGGTAGAGATAGAACTCAAGAAAGACCCAGATTACTTGAAGAACTATGTCTGCCGAACCTGTAAGAGATTACAGAAGTTACAAAAAATCCAACCTGCTGGAATAGATACAACCCAAGCAGAGTTGAAGGAAGAAGACCTTAAACAATTTATACCTCAGACTGCTGAGAAGTATGTCCATAGGTTTTTTACTGGTGTGAAGGATGAGACAATTCTAAAATTTCATTATGATAGCAAGAATCCTTTGCTAAAGAATATATTGTTTATTGGAGAGACAGGAACTGGTAAGACTGCATTAATCAGGTATTACTGTTTTAAGAATCAAATCCCATATTATAGAGTTGTTATGAATGCTGGAACTACTCCAGAAGACATAATCGGTCAATGGGTTATGGGAAAAGACGGTAAGTTTCATTTCCAATACCAAGTCTTGATTCTGTTTATGAAATACGGTGGAATTTTCGTGTTTGACGAAATCAATGCAGGACAGAAAGAACTGTTGCATATCTTAAACTCAATTACAGATTGGGAAAGGAAAGCAATAGTTACACAACATAAAGGTGAAGTCATTGAGGCTTGTGATAAATTCTTAGTTATTGCCTGTATGAACCCACCTGCTGAGTATGACCTTCAAGAAATGTCTAAATCATTGAAGTCAAGATTCACTCCTTATTACTTTGACTTTGACTCAAAGATTGACAAGAAAATTCTTGGGGATGACAAAGACCTATTGGAATTTGCTAAAACAATTAGATTGGCAAGAGTCAATGGTGAAATAGAAACACCATTATCAACAAGAGACCTTGTGCATTACCAGTTAATCAGAGACAATTTAGGTTATAAACTGGCTAAGGAAATGTTGATAACTAAATTCAATAACGGTGAGAAGAATGCTGTCAGGACACAAATGGAAGTCTTGATTGAGAAATCAGATGTCTTGAAAAAGAAAAAGAATCAAGAGGATGAAGAATGAAAACAACATTTGATAATGAAAGACAGTTTGCACAAAAACTGTCTAACATTTTTCTTAAATTGAACTCTGTAAAGGTCAAACAATCCAATAACCTTGCTTGGGCAGAGGTCAAGAATAAAGAACTTGGTTTTAATTTCCCAAAAATATTCAAAGGAATGGACATATTCAAAGAAATGATGACTTTCAAAGGTCTATTATTTCACGAAATCCATCACTTGAAACATACAGTGAACAGCAAACAATACAGATACCTTCCGATGAGGATAAAGAGATTAGTTCAAGTTCTGGAAGATGGCAGAATTGAGACTCTTGGAGTCTTGAAGTATGAGAAACTTGCAGATTATTTTATCTTTTCTGTGAATAATGTTTTGCTTGAAGAAAAAGAGGCAATCCTGAACAATCATAATAATGAGATAGTGAATATTTATCTATTATGTTATGGAAGAAAAATATTCTGGCTTGATATGAAACTTTTGGAAAAGATGAGAGAGATAATGGTTACAATTTATGGTCACGATATTGTCAGTAAAGTTGAACAACTTATTGATGAGTATCAATTTGAAGTAAGTTCTAATAAAAGAATAAAGATTGCTGAAACAATTTATCAATTATTAGCAACAGCAAAGGCTAACCCAGATTATAATGATGGTAAAGGCAACAATACACAACTTGATACTGGAAGGGGAGACCCAAAAACAATGTCAATGGATTTAAAACAACTTGGTGATTTGCTGAAAAAAGCAAAGGTAGTCAGCATCCAAATAAGAAAAGATTTGAAAGACAAGACAAAAGATACTAAAGACCAATCTCAAGCAAGATTGGATTCAATGGCAAAAGCCAAAGAAGATATAGACAATTTGAAAGTAAAGTTAGACAAGACAAGAGACCAGATGAGAAGTTCAAAGACAGACAAGACTTATGAAAAAAAATTGAAAGAGACAAATGACATTATTAATGAGATAGAAATAAAACAAGATGATGTCGGAAGTGGTGCAGGGTTCAGTCCAGAAGGTTCAATGAATCTTCAATTAGAACTTGGTGATATGATTGACAATAAAGATGATGAACAGGATGAACTTGTTGATAAAAATGAGCAAGACCTGTTGCAAGACCTTAAATCATCTGGACATTCATTAGATAATGTTTATGCAGATTCTTCTTTTGATGTCACGGAAGATATGGAATTACAATCAAGAGAACTTGAGAAAGCCTTGAAGAAACTTAATACAGAAATGGTTAAAGGATATGTTGGTAAACAAAAATCAGGAAGATTGAACATCAAATCTTTTTTGAACAGAAAAGACAGGACAGATTTCAGAATCTTCAAGAAATATATGCCTGATAAGATTAGAGAAACAAAGATATTGTTAAACATTTATCTTGATGGCTCAGGAAGTATGAATGGTGAAGAAAGATGGGGAAAAGCATTGAAATCTATGTGGGTCATAAATGATGCACTTAACAAAGACCAAAACAAAGTTTTGGCTTACCAATTCTCAGGTGGTTTTGAGAAGTTCAAAGACTATGACAAGCCATTGACAATTCCAAAAATGATGGGTGGTGGAACTTATCCATCTGGTGCAATCAAAGATAGTATTCCAAAGATTGAGAAATATAAAAGGACTCACAGTTATTCAAATGTCATTGATATAATCATAACAGATGGTGAGTTTGATGTTGGTGGTAAAAGTGATAAACAGATTGGGATATTGAATAAGTTGGGACACGAAACAATTTTAATTAATATATCAGATGAAGGCAGATATGTTTATCGTGGCACAACATCAAGTCACGGTGCTAAACATTTTATTAAGTTAAAATATTTTGAAGAATTAGTGCCAGAGTTATTGACAATTTTCACAAAGGTCAAGAAAGCATTAATTAAAAAAGTAAAGGTGATGTAAGAATGAAAAGATTTTCAACAAGGTATGGTCAAACAGTAGAAATTCCTAAATGTAATAATTGGAAAGATGGTGCTTGTTATGATAGTAATAAATATGTAGAATGGTTCACCACAACAAAAATGTTTATGTGTAAAAATTGTGGTTATAATGTAACTAATACAAAAAAAGGTGATGAATGATGACAAAAAAAAGATATGAAGTTTATTACAAAGCAGATGGAAGGTTAAGGATAATCCCATTTGAGGATAGCAAAGAGTTTCAGCAAATCTGTGAAGATATTGAAGTCTCTTATGGTGAAGAAGGGAAGGCAGTAAAGATGCTGTTTGTAAGGGTCTTTGATGACAACAGAGTTATTATGCCAGACATAGCACATCAGTATTTTACAGTGCATTGTGACTGTGGTGAAGAAGTATTGAACAATAGGAAAGATTATTGCTCTGAGCATTGTGCCAGTCAATCTGATGAAAAGAATGCAGTGTGTTTATTCAGAGGACATCACGATTATAGAAAGAGTGCCATATGTTCAATTTGTGGCAAGACAAAAGGTGGTGGATGATGACATATCTTGAATATCTCTGGATGGACTTGAAGATGGGATTAATTGTTTTTGTTGTATTATTAATTATTTTAGGAATAATCAAGTTAATAAACAAAGCAAGGGGTGTTGTTGATGAATAAAAATAAATTCAAGGAATTGCTGAACAACAGCCATTTTTTATCTTTGTTTTATCAAGCAAGAATAAAAAGTGAGAAAGACAATTTACCTTTAGAGACAACTTTTATGGCAGTTGGTCTGAATAAATATAAAGAGTGGTTTCCACAAATATGTCTTAGTTGGGGAGTGGACAATTTGATTCAGGTCAAACAATTTAATCAAAAGGTGAAATCAATATGAAAATCAAAACATTACTTGAATATTTCAATTTCAAGGAAGAGAAAAAAGAACCTAAAAAGTCAGTTAGATGTATTAGTTGTAATGAAATAATCCATCCAGAAAGTCAGGGGTATGATGAAAAAATTTGTAATGAATGTTATTTCAATTTTGATAATAAAAAGCCTGTTTCAAAAGAAAACAGACAGAAACAGACAGAAACAGATGTAGAATTGAAAGAGATGCTGGAATCAAAAGAACAAGAAAATCAAGAACTTATTGAAAAAAATATTGAACAACTTGAAAAAGATGTGAAAGAGGTTGATGAAGAATGATTAACTATCAAGCATTCCTAAAATATCATCTAATGCTGAAACATCAATTTGAGCAGAAAGGTCTTGATGATATGGAGTTGCATCATAAAATTGCACGAAAGAAATATTATGAAGTTGCAGGTCTGACTGATGAGAAAGATATAAAACAATATGAACATAGGAAAACAAAGATTATGAATGATAGGATAGACCTTGCCATTGCTCTGGTTGAAGATTTTGGTTCATTGTATGAACTTGATGAAGAAATAAGAAGATATATTATTCTAAACGAACCACCAAAAGATAAATCATTCTATAAAAAATTATCCTTACCTTTCAAATCTATGTTTATTGAGACACAATTTGATAAAAATGATGCGAACATCGGTGTTGAAAATATCAAAGGAATCCTTTTATTAGAGACTCCTAAACTTAATGCAACAGATAGTAAATTATCAGGACAGGCATTCATCTGTTATTATTTATGTGAAGATTACAATTTAAAGACAGGTATGCTGAATTTTTATATTGACCAGTTCATTATTGATTTTACAGGCAATCAGAAGTATTTTTACGATGACCACAAAACACTGAGGTTCTTGAAGAAATTTATCATAAACACTTTATTATTCTTTAATGACCCAGAAGTTGATTTTGTTTCAATAAAAAGGTCAGCAAAAAACAGAGCAAGAAGGATTGCAAAAGGCAAGATGCCTTTACCAGACAGCAGGAAAGTAAGATTAATTGGAAGATTGAAGAAATATGTTGATGGAATCTCACACAATTTGACTGGGAAGACATACAATTACAGATTTTGGGTCAGAGGTCATTACAGGAAACTGACAAGTGAAAAGTATACTGCTAAAAGAGGAATGACTATCAGGATTGAGCCTTACAAAAAAGGTGAAGGTGTGATGCTGAAAAGGACTTATGAACTTGACTTTGAAAAGAAAGACCCAAGAAAAGTTGAGATGCAGAAAGAGAATGTCTTTTACGAAGATATAAAACCTTTGAAAAAACCGTTGAGGCAGATGAGAAAATGAAAAGAAAAAAAGGTGCTGACATCAAGTTAAAAAGATGTAAGAATCCACCAAAGACAGAAAGATATTGTGAATCTTGTAAGAAACTCAGACAATTTATTTATGATAGGATTATTGGTCACTCTGTATGTGAATGGTGTGGAAATAGAAATATAAGGGTGTTTGAAAAATGAAATTCAAAGAACTTGTTGATAAGTTGTCAGAAGGAGTCTCTTATGATGAATGTGTGCAAACATTTTATGTTCAGTTGAAGATTGGTGAAATGAGAGTCTCTAATAGACACATAACTCCTGAACAATTTTTAAGATTATCTAAAGAAGAAAAATATGACCTTGAAATTGAAATGACGATGAAGACAATTTTAGGTGCAACAGATGACCTTGTTGAATGGCTGGAAAGAAAAGGATTTTCTGGTGAAGAACTTGAACAGATGAAAACCACATTAGAAGAAGGTAATAAAGTAATTATGAAAGATTTGATTGCTGTGCCAGAAGATGAGATGCAAGGTAAAAGAAGAAGAAGAGGTAAGAAAAATGCACAAAAAGGAAAAGTGTGAATGTAATGTATGTGATGGAAAAGGAACTGTCAAAGAGACAGATAAGAAGATGACAGGGTTCTTGTTCGTTACAGATGAAGAAATCAATGAAGGATATAGAAGAGTTGGATTGAAAAAAAGAGGTAGAAAACAATGACAAAAAGAATTGATGTTAAAGGTATTGAACAATTTAAATTGTTGTTAAGAAAATGAAACAAAAAAGAATATTCACAAGGAAAGGTAAGGTCAATTATGCTATTGACTTATTCCCAAAAGAATTTTGGTTTAGAGTATGGAAACCAACTTATCATAAAGGAAGAGGTTATTACATATCAATAGGCATCTGGCTGTTTTCCTTTTACAGAGGTTACTAAAATGATGCTGAATAAGACTTGTGAATGTGGACATAAAGGACACTTACATAGAACACCTGCTTTTGGTCTTCCAAGAATTTGTCGTGTCAAAGTTTGTAATTGTAAAGAGTTCAAAAGAAAGAAAGGAGTTGAGAGATATGAAAAAGAAAGATTTAATTAAATATCTTGAAGATAATTGCACAGATTTTCTTAATTTTAAAAAAGAGACTGTGTTAGAAGGAGAGACTTATCACGGATTTTATGTTGAAATAGAAGATGTTGCAGATATGATGTTAAAGGTGAAGGAAAAATGAAAAAGAATGAAGATTATGTTGCAGAAACAATTTGTGTAATTAATTCAGAACAACAAGTAAAAGTTAGTAAAATATTGAAAGAATTAGATATACCAACAAGAAAAAAACAAAATATTCAGATTTTAAAGTGGACAGCAAAAATAACTTACAATGAAAAAGAAAGGTCAAGAAAATGATAATCATATATAGAAGTAATGACTATGGATTCAGAATAAAAAAAGAAGGTAAAAATTATTGGCTTGGTTATATGAATAGAACCAAAGATACATTAGATGAGACAAGGATAAATAAAATCCTTTATCAGGCTTTAAAATTATGGTGGAAACAATGACATTTGAAAAATGTTTACAGGAAAAATGTAGCCATAACCCATTGAATATACAATTAAAAGGAATGGCTAAAGATTTGATGTGTGCTATGTGTCCAGTTTGCGATACTTGTTCAGCACCACCACACGAAATAACAAATGGCTGTGATAATTGTTTGCTTTGTGAAAACAGAGCAGGATACATCAGAAGAGGTCAGCCTAAACCATTTTTAGAAATCGGTGTTAAGCAAAAACAAGATGTTGAAGTTGTAAAAGAACTGGTTGTTGATTTAAAACAGCCACAAACAGAGTGAAACAGAAGATGACAAGAGGAATAAGAGACACAGGAGAAGTTGGAGATGGTGGAACATTTCCAATGGACTTGTATGAAATAAGGAAACTTAAAGGGCTTGATAGAGCAGAGGCTATGAGAAAATATCATAAATGGTTGAAGGAACAAAGAAAAGAAGATAAAAGACTTGCACATAATAAAATTAACAGGAGTTATATAAGAGAGTCAATAGATTTGAAAAGAAAACATAATATTCCAAGTGGAGTAAAAAGCAGATGTCTTGACTGTGGAAAAAAGATAAGTAAATATGGTTTTAGATGTATGAAATGCAATGCAAAAGTCCAGACAGGCAGGATAAAAGCAAAAGTTACAGGTTCTTACGGTGGGAAAGGTAGTGGAACTGGAAGAGGAAAAAAACCTGATTTAAGAACAAAAAAGATGAGAAAAATGAAAAAGAAAGCATCAACAACTTTCTGGTTCTTGATTGCAATGACAATTTTAATTGTTGCTTACATTCTGGCATTACCACCAGAATTTAGAAGAATCTTACTAAGTTAGTAGATACATTTAAAAATAAGATATTGTTCCCTCTACTAAATATGTGGATAGGTAAATGGCAAGGATAAGAAGAAGTAAAACTGATAACAGGATGTTTATGGATATTCCTAAGATTATTGATAAAGAGGAAGAAGATATTAAAAAGAAATCAAAGAAGGTGCTTGAATGAAAAAATTTCCTGTTGTGTTCCTTCCGATAGTTGCATCTTTGCTTACAATTTTATTTGTATTTATTTTTAGTGGTGGCAATTTAGTTGGTGTCATACTTTATTTTATAATATTAATTTGGCTTACAATTTCCTATGATATGCATTATAATAGATTCAAGATATGAGGTTGAAAATGGCAAAGAAAAAAAGAAAATCAAACGGTTATGTTACAATGAAGATTCCAGTTGGTCTTGCAAAGAAGATAGATAAATCTATGAAAATAGATGGTTCATACACAAGCAGGACTGATTATGTTAAACAAGCAGTTAGAGAACTGCATTCAAAGATACTTAATGAACAAAAGAAAAGGTGAAATTAATGGAAGACAATGATTTATTCCCAGAACCAGAATTACTTGAACACATAGTTGATATTGACAAATTTATGGAAGTCAGGTTGAAGATACCTAAAAGGCTTAATGCTCTTGAATTGAAGGCATTGATGTCAAAGGCTAATAAGATGTTTAATCTTGCTGATGTTCCGATAGTTGCAGAGCATACAACAATTCAACCACTAAAGAATGTCGGTGGAAGACCAAGAACTTGGATGAGGGTATGGAATGATAAGATAGAACTTGATTTGGCAAGGCTGAGGATAGATGGTTTTACTGCACCTGAGATTGCACAATTTCTGAATGAGAAATACAATTTACATCTTAGTAAAGGAAGGATTAACAGTAAAGTCTATGATTTGAAACATAAAGATAAGAAATGGGGTAAACTGTTGATGAAGGCAAGAGAGATGCCAAGAATTTCAAAAACAGGCAAACCTGCTGTAACAGAAGAGAGCATCCAACCATCAGGGAAAAGACCGTATATTCATTGGAAACAAGAATGGATAGATGATATTATGATGTTGAGGAATACAGGCATTACTTACAGGCTTGTTACACAGAAAATTAATGAAAAATACAATTTACAACTAAAAACTAAGCAAGTTGAGAAAAAGGCTTGGGTAATTAAAACGAAAGGCTTGTGGAAACCTGACTCAAATATTATTGCAAGAGTCCAAGAAATAAAATCAAAAGAAGAAGAAGACAAACAGGCTAAACAATTTGGTTGGCAAGTCTTCACTGATGAGATGAAAGAAGAAGTTGCATTCTTGTATAAATTAGGTTATTCTTATCAACAGATTTCTGATAAAGTTAGTGTGAAGTTTGGTAAAGACATCACATTTGACCAAGTTAGGGATAAACTTGCACACTTGAGAAAGTCTGGTGCAATCCAAAAGAGAAATGTAGATATAAAACCAATAGAAGAAAAGAAACAAGGAAGATACAATGTAAGAAGGACAAAGGAAGAGATAGAAGAAAGATACAGTCAAGCATACAAATTATATAAAGAGAAAGGATTGGCTTTTACATCAGCATTAAGGGATGTATTTGGATACAGGGTTGGTGGTGAGATACAAAAAAAGTTCAAGGACTGGTGCAATGAAAACAATCTTCCTTTTGAATTGATGTCAAAAGAAGAAGTGGTTAAGATTGCACAACAGAAGGCACAAGAGAAATTACACAGAGAAAATCCAGATAGATTCAAGAAACCAACAAGGAAAGGAAAGAATATGGTGTGGGAAGAAAAGTATGTCTCACAAATAGTTGAACAATTTGACATAGGTAAAAGTTCAAAAGAAATTAGAGATTATTTGCTTGAAAGATTCAATTTGAGAGTAACTCACAAGCAAGTGATTGACAAAATATATCTTTTGAAAAAACAGGGGGTAATTAAAAATGGTTAGAAAAGATGTAATTATGAAAAAGCACATTATGAAATTAAAGGATATGCAGAAACTGACAACAAAAAACATAGCAATGAAAATTATGGACATTATGAAAAAACATATTGGATATGATTATCATATAACAAGACCACAACTTTTCAGAGAACTATTCTTGAAAGATGAAGAAGAAACTCTTGCTGATTGGTTAAGATGGGAATTTGTCAAGAAAGCAATGCACTTATGCAGAGTCAAGACAAAATGTTTCATCTCAAGCAAGAGAAGTGAAGGTCACAACTGGGTCTATTTTGTTGTAGCAGATGAAGATGATGCAGGTTATTATGTTGATAATTTGAATAAAAACATCAACAGGATAAGAGCAATGCAACAGAGAGCAATGAAATCTGCCAGAGAACAGTGGTATAAGGAAGACTGGGTTCTGCCACATAAGACCAAAAAACTGTTAGAAAAAAAGGAAGAAGAAGTTGTAGATGAACTCTTTTACTGATAAATCAGTAAGAATCTCATCAGGAGATAAGGCAATACTTATTAATGTCAAAACTAATCTTGATGATGAGACTCTGGTGAGAGCCTTTTTCGGCACTCTCCTGACATCACTGATAAAGAGAGAATATATTGGGATAGAGATAAATAAAGCCTTTAGAATCAACGAAAAGGGTGCTTATCTGGAACTTCACCCAAAAGATGGTGAGTTATACAATTTGATAGGTAAAAAACAATGATGATTATAAGAGACTGCAACAACTGTGGAAAAGATTATATGTATGACCCTAATCAACAACCACAATTCAAAGAATACTGCCAAGACTGTCACGAAATTATGGTTAAGATAAATAAAACAAAAGACCCTATCCATAAAAAAGTATTAAAAAATCTACTGAGGTAAATCAAATGGTTCACATAATCAAGAAAGACTGGAAGAGGAAGACATCTTTTTATATCTATGATAATAAATGGGATGACAAAAAAAATAGATATAAGAAGGTCTATTTAGGAATTGCAACAGAAGATGAGTATGAGCAGTATAAGATAGATTTGAAAAGAAGGTTGAAGAATCCAAATTACTGTGCTAAATGTGGGGGAAGAATACCTATAACCTTGCCTGTGTATATGAGGCACAGGGTTAAATTATGCAAGTGTAAATGATGGCAACAAGAACAATTTATATAACAGACTGTGATAAGTGTAAGGCAGAGATTACAAAAAAAGGAGAGACATATTATAAAATCCAGAGACGAAAGAAAGGCACATTAAAGCCAGTTTCATTACTAACATTATGCAATGATTGTTTTATGAATAGATTATAATCATATGGGTTGAAAAATGATTAAAGAACTGAACTGTTCCTGTATATGTAGAGAAGATATAATAGTTGCAGTTGTAGACCAAGTGAAAGAACCAAATTCATTAGTTGTGGCTTTGATAATAATCGTCTGTATAGTTATTGTTGGAATATTAATCATTGGGTTCAATAAATTGAAAGAACCACCAGAAGAAGAGTCAGAGAGACAAACTTATTATTAAAATGGCTGAAAAAACATTGAGAGATAGAAGAATAAGAGGATTACCTATTGATAAACCTAAAACATTTCTTGAGAAGTATCCTGAGTTTAAAGATTTAATAAGTTATGATGAAGAATGTGAAACTGAATTTGTTGCAGTTGGCTTAATAGAATCTGTTTTGGACAAGCTATTTAAGAGAAGAAGATTAGTTGAATTTAGCACATTTTCATTGGAAGGAGAAGATTATAAAGAAGTCAAAAAACATATGTTAAAAGAATATAAGCAGGAAGTCAAAGATGCTATTTTCAAGAACTTTGAAGGGTGTTCTTGGAATGTTCATTATGACAGAGTAAAACCTTTATTAAAGGATTTGGGATTTGAAGACAATGGCAGAAGAACTAAAATTCAAGAAGTATCCAAAGATTAGGCAGTTGGGTCATAAAGAGAATGAGGGTATATTAGATGGAGAACTGTGCATTGAAGAAAAGATTGATGGTTGTTTTGATTATAAAACACCAATATTATTAGAAGATTTTTCACAAATGAGTATTGGAAAAATAGTAAATGAAAGATTACCTGTGAAAGTCCTTAGTTATAATATTAAAACTAAAAAGATTGAACCAAAAAAAGTTGTTAATTGGTTCAAGAATGGTTTAACAAATAATTGGAAAACATTAGTTATTAAAGGCAAAACTATTTCAAAAAAAAAAGAAATACTTGTTACACCAAATCATAAAATATATACAAATAAAGGAATAAAAAAAGTTTCAGAACTAAAAATAGGAGAAAAAGTATTCTTCCCAAAACATAAGTTAAACCAACTTATTGAACAATTAATTTTAGGTTCGTTACTTGGTGATTCTTGTATGAAGAAAAACAAAGAAAAGAGAAATCCTTTAATTACAACCTGCCATTCTAAAAAACAAAAAGATTATCTTTATTTGAAAAGAACAATTTTAGACAACTTTTTTTCAACAAAAGAAGATTCATATATCTCTGGATATGGCTCTAAAATGTATAGAGTTAGGACAAATACAGATGTTAGACTTGAAAAATTCTATAAATTATGTTATAAAAATTGTAAAAAGAAAGTTAATAATAAATGGATGGATAATCTAAGTTTGTTAGGACTTTCATTTTGGTATTTAGATGATGGTAGTATAGCAATTTCAGATAAACAAAAACCAAGAATTACTTTTCATACACAAGGTTTTTCATTAGAAGAAAATAAAATAATAATTAAATCTTTGAAGAAGAAAGGATATGATGCAAATATATGTAAACATAAAGATAAACAACATATTACTTTAACAACTGATGCATCTGAAAAGTTTATAATGGAATTGTCATTAATATTTCCAAATTATAGAAATAAAAGTGTAAAAGGAAATTCCATTATAACCCTTCTTAGTAAAAATATCAATGACTTAGTGGAAACAGAAATATTAGAGATTAGGGATGGAAAAAAAGAGTGTTATAAAAATAACAAGAAATATGATATTGAAGTAGAAGATAACCATAATTATTTTGCAAGTAAAGTGTTAGTTTCAAATAGTAATTTCAGGTTTATGTTCAAAGGGAAAAGAATAATCTTTGGTAGCAGAACACAGCAATTAACTTCAAATGAAGGTGATGACTCTAATGTTGGAAAGAATTTCAGAAGATGTATTGGTTTCATTAGGGAAACAGTGAAAAACAGCAAGAAACAGAAGTTAAAGGGTCTGATGTTTTTTGGAGAAAACTGTATCAAGCACAGTTATGAGTATGATTGGGACAAAATCCCACCGTTCTTGGGATTTGATGTTTATGATTTGAAGAAGGAACAATTTATTGATTTCAAGAAAAAACATCTATTGTTCAAGAAGTTAGGTCTGCCTTCAATAGAATCAGTAATCGGTGTCTGGGGTAAAGACATAACAGAAAAAAGTTTAGAGATACCTATGTCAGATTATGCAGATAATTTAGCAGAAGGTATTGTCATAAAGAATTATAAGAAACAGATATTTGCAAAGAAAGTCTCAGATAAGTTCAGAGAAATTAATAGAAAGACATTTGGAACATCTAAGAAATGGGCAAAGGATGATACTGAATGGTATGTGTCAAAGTATTGCACGAATGCAAGGATTGACAAGCACATATTCAAAGCAGTTGATGATGGTAATGAACTTGATTTGAAATTGATGAGTATTGTTCCTAATGCAGTTTATCGTGACATATGGGAAGAATGCTGGGAAGAGATTGCTTTCAGTAAGAAGATAATCAATTTAAATAAGTTCAAGAAGATGGTCTCAGGCAGATGTTTAGCAGTGGTTAAGCAAGTTATGACCAACACAGCACTTGGTGAAAAAGATGCTAAATAAACAATCAGGAAATATGTATGGCTTTGTTACACACACTTTTAATGCTATAAAAGGAGAATGTTCACACGATTGTAAATACTGTTATATGAAAATCTGGAAACAAAAGCCAATAAGATTAGTTGAAAGTGAATTGAATACAGATTTCGGAAAGGACAATTTTATTTTTGTTGGAAGTTCAACAGATATGTTTGCTAAAGATGTGCCATCTGAATGGATTGCTGATGTTTTGCTTAAATGCAATAAGCATCCAGACAATAAATATCTTTTCCAGACAAAGAATCCTGAAAGGTATCAAGAATTTCAACGGATGTTTCCTAAGAACACTATTTTAGGCACAACCATTGAGACAGATGATGAGAACTTAATTGCTGACATATCAAAAGCACCTTCAATCCAATCAAGGGTAAGTTTTATGGTATTGGCAAAAGAGTTTGTGCCAAAGAAAGAGATAATGGTCACTATTGAGCCTGTCTTAGATTTCAGGTTGTATCCACTTGTTAGATTATTGAAATTAATTAAACCTGACTGGGTAAATATTGGTGCTGACAGCAAAAGACACAATTTGCCTGAACCAACAAAAGAAAAAGTTATGATTTTAATATCAGAATTGGCAGAATTTACAGTAGTTAAAACAAAAGACAATTTGAAAAGATTACTATGAAAAAGAAAGAGGCTGTTGATAAATTTATACATATATTGAAAGTTTACAACAGAATTAATAAAACAACATTAGTTCAGATGACACATTCAGCAATCAAAAGTTTTAATGATGCACACCCAGATATGAAAATTGTTTTCAAACAAAAAAGCAGTTTGGCAAAAAGGATTGGTGGATTAATATATAATGATTTGATGCATAATAATTTGATGCATAATACAAAACAGGTAAAGAAAGATGAATAAAGCAGAACTTGAAAAGAAGATTTTAAAAATAATAGATGTATTTGATAATATTTCAAAAAAACCAATTTTTATATGCACAGAACAACAAGTTGTTTCAGGAAATGAGAAATTTACATTACCAAAATGTGAATATGTGAAAATCTCTTTTAAAGATTATAATAAATTATATGAGGTTATTAAAAGAAAATGAAACTGAACAATGAGCAACAGGATGTATTGATTGACTGGTTAGAAGGCAGGAAAGAAGACATCACATCTGAAATGGAAGACTTAGGAACTCTAAAACCTTTATTAGGGTTGTTAAAAACAAAAGTCTGTGATTTCTGCACAAAAAAAGGAGATTGGAGAACTATTCTGAGAGATGCAGTCTTAAAGAAAAAAGATGGTTCAGATATGATATTGTGTAATACTTGTTTGAATTTATATGCAAACCATCAATATGAAGAATTAACAGAAAGGATTGAGAAGTTAAGGAAAAAAAGAGATGGCTGGTATGATTGTTTTGGAAAAAGGAGTTTATTCAAAAAATGACACAAATAATTGTTAAGGATAATGAATGTTATGTATGTGGTGGTAAGAAAGGTCTTACTACTCACCATACAATTCCACAGCATCTGAAACCAAAGAAAAATATTTTAGTGCCTGTATGTCAGCATTGCCATAATAAGATTAACAGCACTGATGTTGTCGGTCTTTATTCTTATGTATATAAACTTGAACAGTCTGTTCATCAGTTATTGAAACAAGTCACTACTGTTAAATCTATCATTGAAAATACTGTGTTCGTAACTGTGAGGAAGAAAAAATGAATAAAGAACTTGATGATGTTGTATTAGATTTTTTATTTATTAAAGAATTATTGGGTAGTCCTATGGTTATTTGGTTGGTTATATTGATTGTTGGTTTGTGGGTATTGGGGTTGGTGTTAAAATGAAAATATCATATTACATACCGAAAGACAGTATAGGTTATAGAGTTTTCATAGATAAAGAACTGTCTTATGCACCTAATATAAAAGATAAGAGAGACAGAAATTCAATTTTAACAGGTCTCAAGAAGATAAAGAGAAAATCAAGTGATGGAAAAGCATATTTCTGGGATGGAAAAAAAGAATTGTTTGTTGTTGATTATCACGGTAAGTCAGGAAGATATTATTGTGGAAAAGATTATGATGTGTCTTTGTTAAAGATAGGCAAGAAGACAAGATACCTGCTTGTTGTTATGGATGCCAATGAATGTATCATCGGTGAGTTGAGAGGCAAGAAGATTGTCAAGTTATGGAAAGATAGAAGTTATATACAAGGCAAACATAATCAAGGTGGTGCATCAAGTCAAAGATTCCAGAGAGCAAGGGAAGAATCATTAAAACAATGGTTCAAGAAGATTGCAAGAAAGGTGAGTTCATATGTCAAAGCATAAAAAAGAACTTGAAAAACAATTAGAAAGTTTTTGTTTAACTTTTACTTGGTATCCTAAAACTAATGAATATTTAGTTAGTCCAGAAGATTTAAAGAAATATGGTGAGTTATGTGAGCAACAGGCAAAGAAAGAAGTATCATTAAAGATTAAAAAGCAGATGATAAAAGAATATCCTTATAATAAAGATTTGAAAAGGTTTTTAGGAATAGTGAGTGATGAATGTGGTTTTCATTCAGATGATGAATTACAGGATTTGAAAATTGAACACGATTTAATGAAATTAAACAAAAAAAAAGGTGTAAAATGATAAAAATTGGAAAAGAGAAAAAAAAGAAAGTCATTTGTAAATGTTTAAAATGCAAGACTACTAATTTACATCTTATGCCTTTAGAAGACATAGATGAAATGCAAAAAGTGATAAAAGAAAAAGAACAACAAGCATATCATAAATTATTCATACAATTTCTGAAACTTTGGTCAAAAGAGACTGTTGCTTATGAAGAGATGGAGAAACTTGGAAAGAAGTTCGGTCTTGATGTCAAATATCATAAATCAAGTAAAATTGCTGGAAGATGGGAAGTAAAAGAAAAGAATTAATAAAAGAAGTCGGCTTAATCAATTTGATTAAACAAAGATTTTCTTTGAAAGTTCTGTTTATATGTTCTGCTAATGTCCAGAGAAGTCCAAGATTTGAAAAGGAGTTAAAGAAAATCAGACCTGAATGGCAGGTTCGGTCTTGTGGCTTATATTTTGGCTATCCTCATCAATTATCTAAAAAACAATTTGACTGGGCTGACATCGTGTTTGTTATGGATTTATCACACTTAATGTTCATTGAAGGTAAATATCCTGAACAATTTAAAAGATTGAGTAAAGATGCTTTAATTGAAGTCATAGGAATATCTGACCAGTATGATGTTGATGATGCAAAACTTGTTGATTTATTCCATTACTGGTTTAAGAGGCATTGGATAAGTGTTGAAAAATGAAAATACTAATCAGGATTTTTGATGATGATGGTGAATATTATGATATTCCAATGAAAATGTTTAAAGAAATTAGAAAACAAGCCATTGAAAGTTATAAAATACAGAAGAGTTGAAAAATGACAAGAGTTTTTTGTGACAAATGTTGTAAGGTAATGAACTTTTATCCAGAAAGATATAAAGATGGTAAGATAAAACATTATTATTCAGGTTCAAACAAAAGTAACTGTGAACACAAATTAAGTGAAGATTATGTTAAAAAAAATAAAGTTATTGTAAAATGGTTTTTGGCAGACGGAAGGCAGTTAATTTCGCAAGAACCTGTCAAAAGGTGGA